>OFIS01000145.1_pt1 | contig 76481 bp, 68 predicted proteins | sample 1775071 | NCBI WGS metagenome assembly OFIS01 (sample SAMN08195774, study PRJEB24354) | sludge metagenome | isolation source: sludge from phenol fed wastewater aerobic bioreactor C | place: India: Nagpur | collected 2016-09-17
AGGTAAGTGTTTAAAAGGTGAAGCAATAGGTTACCGCTACCGGCAGCAGGCCGGTATATAGATGTGGTGTGTGTGCAGTGCAGGAAAACAAATGCAAATGAATGAAAGAAGCCGGTAAGCAGAGAGGTAACGCTTTTGCCACAGCGCTATGGCATTGGGGAGAAAAGAGAAAGCGCGGGTCTCTGCTTACTGTTCCAGAGGCCTTGGGAGCCTACACACAATAAGAGAGAGCCCGCGCTTTCACGCTGAGGCCCTTCACTTATCATCCCGTGTGTTGAAATTTCCCAAGTTTCTGGAACGAGAATCTAAGCGAATAGCTTCAAAATAAGTTTTTGAAGGTGTCGCAAATATATTGATTACTTAACTATACCATCAACCGTAATTTGAATGCAATATATAACAAATAATCAAATGTTACAAAACTGTAACATGTTTTTTTAATATCTAATCTTACTTAGCCTTAATGAAAGATCAAGAAAACATAACCTCTATTGAGGAATACGTAATAGCATTTGTTAAAGAGCTAAGAAAGAAACGTAAACTAACCCAAGAGGATATTGCAAATATTATTGGTGTTGAACGAACCTATATAACATTAGTTGAAAGTTCGAGTCAATCTCATAAATATAATCTTCGTCATATTAATGCACTTGCTGATTACTTTGGGTTATCCCCACGTGTGTTTTTACCTGAAGAGCCTTTCCCAGTAGATAACATGAACGAGGGTACAAAATAATTGTTTGCTCCATACCTAATTTATATTGCGCCCCTACGGGGCGCTTTGTTTTTGTGCTGCTTTGCTACCGATAGTACGGCCCTATGGGCCGGGTGATGCATTTACCCAACGTACAATATTAATAAAACAAAAAAGCACGGGTCTCTGCTTACTGTTCCAGAGGCCCTCGGAGCCGCACACACAATAAAAGAGAGCCCGCGCTTTTATGCTTAAGGTGTAAAATATGCGTATTAATACATAATATACTTCCTATTCAGGTTTTCAGATTCCTCCCGGCGCCATTAATTGCTGCTATTACTTAACCCCTGCTGGCTTGGTCGGAATGACTGCTCCCCGGTGATGTGGGTACCGGATTACTCCGCGGACGGTCACCCCGACGAAGGAGGGGTCTGAATGCTGCACATGCAGCGGGCCGGTCATTCCGAACGAGCAACAGCCACCCGCCCCTACAACACTGTAATGCGAAGTGAGGAATCTGAAAGCTAAACATGTAGTAGGCAACATAAAGTATAGTATACTTGCTATTCAGGCTACCAGATTCCTCCCGGCGCCATTAATTGCTGCTATTACTTAACCCCTGCTGGCTTGGTCGGAATGACTGCACCCAAAGTAAAGGTTACATACTATCAGGCAAAAGCATGCTGTGAATTTCGTACATGCTTGCCACTACTCTGCAGGCTGTCATCCCGACTAAGGAGGGGTCTGAATGCTGCACATGTAATAGGCAACACACAGTAAAGCATACCTGCTATTCAGAGTTTCGGATTCCTCCCGGCGCCATTAATTGCTGCTATTACTTAACCCCTGCTGGCTTGGTCGGAATGACGGTTCCCCGCTGGTGTAAGTCACGGATTCCTCCGCGGGCGGTCACCACGACCAACGGGAAGGGTCTGAAAGTTGCACATGCAGCGGGCCGGTCATTCCGAACGAGCAGCAGCCACCCGCCCCTACAACACTGTAATGCGAAGTGAGGAATCTGAAAGCTGAACATGCAGCATACCGTGTTAAATGATGCATACATCCCACTCAGGGTTTCGGATTCCTCCCTGCGCCATTAATCGCTGCTATTGCAGCATTCCTGCTGGCTTGGTCGGAATGACGGCTCCCCGGTGGTGTGGGCAACGGATTACTCCGCGGGCTGTCACCCCGAAGTAAAGGTTGAAAACCTCATGCATCAAACCACATTGATTTACAACCATTTTTACCAATAACGCCTACCAACACCTGCAAATTGATGGTAAACAAAATGATTTATACTATTATCATAATCATTTTGTTTATCACCAATTCATCTACAACTATGATCAATTAAAGCATGTTTGTTATCAAAATATTTTTGCCTGTCGGCGGTTGTTTTTTGTTCATAAACAAAGGCTACATACTTTATATCTTTATAGCTTTGCGGGTATATATACTACTGAAACCCAATGCTGTTATTCATTTTCTCATAAACAAAATACAATTTGTTATCAATAAACGGGTTTGTTGCAGTGCCATCCGTTAATTACATTTTAATATAACGCTGCTCAATAAACGCATAATAACATCGTTACTATTAATAAAAATCACTAATCATTAAAACCAATGTCCTATGGCCAAACAAAAAGCCCGTATCAGCTTTTCCAGAATGACTGATACCCAACTGGATCAAAAAACGGATTTTATTCTTACCCGTATGACGGGTAACCCGTTTTTTGCCACCCCCATTCCCACCCTTACAGAAGTAACTACAGCGCGTACAGAATTTAATGCTGCTATTACTATTGCAGCAGGCGGCAACCACCAGGGTGTGGCTATTAAAAACCAAAGCCGTAAAAAGTTAACTGATCTGCTGGCGCAGTTGGGTACTTATGTCAATAACGTTGCCAATGGCGATGCTGCTAATATTTTAGGTTCGGGGTTTGATATTAGTAAAATACCTACTCCGGCAGGTCAGTTGCCCAAGCCTACCAGCCTGAAGGTAGTGCCCAATACGGCTGGTACGGTAAAGGCCAGCACTAAAAAAATTGTAAATGCCAGCAGCTATATGTTTGAGTATACGCTGGCGCCTGTATTGGCCAGCAGTGTGTGGACACAGGTGGTAAGCAATAAAGCTACAGTAATAATACTGGGCCTGCAGCGTGGTGCGGAGTATTCTTTTCGTGTATCGCCCCTGGGCAGCAACCCTACCCGCAACTTTAGCGATCCCGTTAGTTCTTATGTGAATTGATATGCACGATTTGCTTACCATATTCAAAGCTAATGCCCCGCACTGCGGGGCATTATGATTTATTACAGAGGTAAAAACTATTTAAGATAATTGCTTCTGATATCTGCCTCATAAATATCAATTACTTTGTCGGCCAGCACTGACAAATCTCTCGACATATTCTTATTTTTTGGCGGATAGCCCTTGTGCCATTTTACAATATGCACCTTTGTCATATTGTTTTTTACATAGCTAATGGCTTCAGCATAATCATAATCGCCACTCATTAAAATAATTTTATTGCACTTATTTTCTACGCTTAGTGAAATCATTTTAACTGCCAGTGCAATATCAACACCTTTTTCACCATTGTACTCCTGCTGGTAGGGGTTCACTTTTACGATGCCTTTCTTTACAATTTCAATATCCGTATTATCAAGAAATAGCTGATCGTAATTATATTCTATGTTTGAAAACTTTGCTTTCTGATCGTGCAGCCACTTTTCTACTTGCTTTACATCTTCTTCAATATTTGTGAGGGTGCGTGCATCTATAGCGGTAGTGTTTCCTGATTTGTAATGTGCATAACAACCATTGTATCTTTTATAAATAACCTGGTTGCGTATGCTTTCTGCTGTTAAATGTCCATCCTGTATTCGTTGCGGGCGAAACCAGTAGGCCCTTATCAGCTCATCGTTAGGTTCCAGTAACGATTGAAAAAGATGCGTCCATTTTATGTCACGCTCTTTTAAACCCAGGTATTGCAATCCATAAAAAAGATTCTGCCCGTCAATAAGAATTACTACTTTTTTACTCATAACACACTATCATGTATACAAAAAAAATGAGCCACTTACGTGGCTCTATAAATTCAAGGCTTTCGCCCCATGATAATCACACTTTCGTGCTCGGGTAGTCTTTGTTGGCGTAAATATACTTCCAAAAAGTATATTAGCCAATGAATAATATTTTTTTACAAAATCATTATAAACTATAAAGAACATACAACTATCAAAAACGTTGATTTACAACAACTCACAGCAACTTTTTAAATAGCTATCCTTACCCTGATCATCATTTTATTATATAGCCACGCTACTTCTTTTACTATAACAATAAGGATACAAAAGTTAACTAAACCATACTTTAAAAATTACAATTTTCTTTCATAGCCACATTGTTTCTATTCACCCAAACCATTGTGGAAGTATGCAACGGTATGCTCTTTTTATGCCTTACTATATGAATGCCCACAAAAAAACAAACCCCTCCATTCCGGAGGGGTTGTCAGCAGTTGGTATTGGTTACTCTAAGGGAAAGGATTCATTATAAATTCATTTTACCATACATTTTTCGGGCACCAGTCGCCGTACTTATTGCCTAATGTAAAACCTATCATCAGTTCGTGTGTTCCTTTGCTTACGGTGTTCAGCCGGCTGGTGGTATAATCGTATGCATAGCCAACATTCATTGTGTTACTTATGTTCAGCCCCAGCATTCCTGCAAACCCCTCACCTGTTCTGTAGCTGGTTCCTATCCACATCAGGTCGTGATACTGCAGCTTCAGGTTAATGTCCGTTTGCACTGGTAACGGACTTATATATTTTACCATTACACTGGGCAGCAGGTTAAAATCTTCCGTTAGCAAAAACCGGTACCCGGCAGTGGCAAACAGGTGTGGTACAAATTTGCCGTCGGTGGTTTTTACCGTGTTATCGCCAAAGGCTACTTTCTGTGGTATTATCTGCTGCGCACTTACTCCTACAAAATAATCGGCACTGTACAGGTACAACCCTACCATAAAATCGGGCTTGTAGGTGTTAATCTGCCCGGTATTGTACACCGCAGGGTCTATCTGTGTTACCGGCCCAAAATCCAGCTTACTGGCATTAAGGCTCAGGTTGGTAACCCCTGCACCAAAACCTGCTGCCAGGCTGGTACGCGGGCTGATACCCAGGTGGTATGCATACGTTACGTATGCCGAAAAATTGTTCAGTGGCCCTGTACGATCGTTGATGACTTGTAACCCTATTCCGTGATGCGGCTCTGCCGCTGTGTATTCTTCCCAATATCTTTTGCCCCTGGGGTTTTCACCCGGTACTTCAAATGAAGTGGCCGTGGTGCGGTAGTCTTTTTTACCCAGTGGGGCATGTGCCGTAAGGTATGTGGTAACCGGCGCCCCATCTACCCCCACCCATTGGTGCCTGTGGCTCAACTTCACATCTACATAGTTCTCAATGCCCGTTAGCGCAGGGTTAATAATATACTGGTTCAGTATATATTGTGTGTAATGTGGTTTTTGCTGTGCCTGCACCGAAAAACAACACACTGCTGTGCATACCCATAAAATAATCCTCTGCATGTACAAGTTGGTTTTGGAAAAAGGGGACAGACACAACCAAACACTTTGGCATAGACAAACAAACTGCCGATGTAGCTGCAAAATGCCGCAGATTTTTTCTGCAGGTTTTTTACCGCACAATAGTTACCGACCCTGTCATACGGCTTTTGCCGTTTTTAGGATTGATAATCCAATAGTAAGTACCTATTGGCAGCGGTTTGCCCTGCTGGGTGCCATCCCATGGTTTTGTATATCCTGTTGAACTGAATACTTTTTGTCCGTACCGGTTAAATACCTCTACATCGCAATCGGTATAGCTATCCAGGTATTGTATTACCCAGGTATCGTTAATTCCATCGCCATTGGGTGAAAAAATATTGGGCACCCGCATCTTTTCCAGATATTTTACAAAAACCTCATCTGTTGCCACACAGTTGTTGGCAGAGGTTACGGTAAGTTTATAGGTCATATCGTGCGGTGGCGATACGCGGGGTGCCACTATTGTTGTGCTGCTGATGTAGCTGTTGGGTGTCCACAATACGGTAATGTTATTACCGGTAGCACGCGCCTGCAATATGGTATATCCACCTTCCAGTACACCTTTATCCGGCCCCGCATCTGCCAGCGGCGTGGGGTAAACCTGTATATTTTGTTCTGCGTACGAGCTACAGCCATTGGCAGCAGTATAAGTGTAGCGCAGGGTATGTGTACCGGCGCCTGCCTTTGCAGGGTTAAACAATCCGTTTTCAGAAATGCCATCGCCTGAGTATACACCTGCTCCCGCAAGTCCCAATGTTTCACTGGCACTATTCACCGTAAAAGGTGTTATTTCTTCGCACACTCCCTGTAGTGCATCGAAGCGAATACCGGGATTGGTTTTTACCACCACTGTTGCTCTGCTTTCATTGGGGCAGCTTTCGCCAGAATACACCACGTACCGCACCTGGTAGGTTCGTGTACCTGCCGCACCAGGATCCGGATATAAGTGTTTGTATTGTTTGCCCTGTGCAGGCGCATTGTCTATCGTTTTGTTGGTAGGGTCGCTGGCATAGTCCCAGTAAATTTCTGTGCGGATAATATTGCCAATGTCCAGCGTGGAAGCATCTTCCAGTCTTACCGTATCGGCAGCACACAATTGATTGCCACCGCCCGTCATTTTAAAAATAGCCTGTGGCGATCCGCCATTTACTGTAAATGGCCTGGTGAGCGAATCCACACAACCGTCTACTGATATGGCTTTTACTTTTACATTGTATGGACCGGCCAGTGCATATTTATGCTGTGCATCTTTGCCGGTGCCGGTTTGCCCATCGCCAAATGTCCACTGGTAGGTCATTTGTGTACCGGTACCATCGCCAATAGCAGAGGTATTGGTAAACTGTGCATAGGGATCATCCACACACACCACCGGTGTATTGAAACCAGCCTGCGGATTTACATGCACTGCTACGTATTGTGTATCAGTTTTGCTTTTACACCCCATGTTGTTCTCTACCTGCAGCAACACGGCATAGCTACCCGTATTGGGGTACTGATGTGTCATGGGATTGGTATGGGTTACCTGTTCGGTATTGCCATCACCATACGTCCATACACTTTTACTAACGATGCCCACCGCAGTAGATGCTTTATTGGTAAATACAATATCCCTGCTTTGGCATGCCGGTGTTGCCAGACTGAAATCGGCCACCGGTGGCGGGTTGATACCTATATAATTGGTAGATGTGTTCGATACACACCCCACATCACTGATCACCCAGTGTTTGATAGGTAAATTTGTTACGGGTGTATTGTACAGGTGTTTGGGAGATGGCAGCGTACTGGTGATGCCATCACCAAAATCCCAGAACCAGTTGGTCAATGGCCGCCCTCCTGTATTAGAGGCGTCAACAAAGGTTACACTATCCGACAAACAGCCGGTATGCAAAAATGTAAAGTTTGCCGCAGGTGCCTCATATACTTCCAGATCATAATGTATTTCCTGCACGCCATTACACCCATCGCCGGTAGGATTGTTGGCCACTACCATAATAGGATAATTGCCCGCCGTTGGAATACTGTATGATGTTGGCAGTCTGTAGCGGTACAAAGTACGGTCATTTACTACCCACGAAGAATCATACACCGGGCTGCTGATGGTAAGATCCGGGAAAAGTCCGTTAAACTTCCAGGCTATCAGTGTAGGCTGATATGGAAAGGTCATTGAAAATTTGAATGGCGTGTTTTTACAACTGGCCGGAAAGTTTACCGTAGCATAGTCATTGCGGATGCTGATGAACTGGTACAGATCTTTCAGGTTGGTACCTGCTGAATACCCGTACGATTCTGTAGTACCAAAACCATAGGCAATGGCATTGAAAGGCGTATCGCAGGTCAATGTATGGTTGCCCAGCGCCACCTGTATCTGTGCGTAGGCATAATTGGGATCTACCGGGTGTGGCGAAAATGACTGCGCATAGGTAACCCCATCTATTTTAAATGTATTGATGGCACCCGGAGCATTTTTGACCACCACATTGATAAAGTGAATATTCCGCTGCTGGTTGATCAGTCGTAATGAAGTGAGGGTTACGTTGCTGATGGTTTGCTCCACCGGGTTCAGGTAAATCATTTCAGGGTCACCATTATTGGTAGGCTCTGCACAATCCTGCGTAGTATAATATTGTGCTACCAATATTGGCTTGTCGGCTTCAATTACATGCAGCCGTGTATCATTGAACTGGTAATAAAATCCGTTGGTAAATGAACCGGAAGCAATCACATTGCCATCCACTTTTACCGTAGTAGCAGCATCCGGACGGATAATGCGGTAATAGTTCATGGGGCGTGTAGAGCTGGGCACCGTGATATACTTTTTACCCCAGGTAGTGTTGGGGTACATCTGCTGCACCAGGTTGTCGGACGATGATACGGAGTTAGCACACCCGATACCAATACGACCGCTACCACAAAAAACGGCGATCCTTTTACAACCGCCCCCGTTGTTCACCGATTTAATGACCGACCCTGTCAGGTCGGTATGCGCCAGTGCGTTAAAGATCTCTCCTTTGTTCAGGTTCACGGTATAGGTTTGCCCTGCATTCATTGTCATGGTAGCCGCTGCCGGTGTTATCTCAATCGAAGTATTATCTTCCGTAGCTACAACAAAAAAGTAGGAATAAGATTGGCTGTTGATGGTAGACTGTGCCACCTGGGTATAATTTACCGAATAATAATTCTGCCCCAGGGTGCTGACGGGCAAACAAAGCGTGGCGCCCGAAACAGATGCATAATATATATGTGCATAGGCCACCACCGGTTTGTCGGCAACAATATGAATGCCCCGATCGGAGTATACTTTTTCCTGGTCAAGAAATGCTGAAGTGGGAATGCTTACCTCAATTACCTGGTTGGCAGCAAGGGTGTAATTTCCCAGCAGGCTGCCTCCTATTTCTACTTTAAAAGTGGTGCTGACGTCAGAAGTAACATATACAGACATACCCGGGTATTGACCGGCATACATCTGCTGATGATTGCCATACCCTAACCAGAATTCCTTTCCTTTATTGGTGAAGTCCTGTGCAAAACAGGCCATTCCACATCCAATACAAACAAGCAGGGACAAAAGCGATTTTCGCATTAGCTCGGTTTAAAAGAGGCGGGTACGCACAACACTGCAATATAACATAAAAGCATTTGAACAGCAATGATTTCCAGCCCTGGAAACATGCCATTAACGACTTTATTGACCAATATCCATTTTTCCCATAAAAGGAAAATAAAACAATTTATCGTCTTGCTCAAATACCCTCAACTCATCAATTCCATTTCCGGGAAACAACATTTATCCTCTTTTGCTATACATTCCCGACTTGATTTTGAGTGCTGATATCCCCTCACCTGAAATGCCACCTTCTACCCTAAAGTATGGCTTTATTTTTTGGTAATAACCTCTGCTCATCTCATCATTTATTACCTGCAACTTCTTGATCCATGTCTAGGCCTTATTGTCTCTAAACTATCTGTCACCAGCAATCCGCAAGGATCATTTTTTTAAAATTGCCAGGGCGTTCCTGCCTTCACAAAATAACAGATCCAGGATGGACAGATGTGGAATGAAACCGGTCCTTTCTTCAAAAACCTGGTAATACCTGACAGGGTTGGGAAACTCTTGTGATATAGTGGCTGGGAGCAATTTATTCCGCCAATCCAGATATTCCGATTCATTATAATATGTCTGATAATCACTTGTCACCTCAAAAGGAATAGTTACACCCAATGCCTGGCAGGACCATTGAAATGTTGCCAGGTTCAAATCCATTATGCATTCATATTTTTTAGCATATATTTTTTCCAGGCTATCCCGGTAAAACTCAAACCAGGGTGAACGGTTGTAACAGGAGCAGATTGTTCGCCAATGCTGTAACTGCCAATTTTGCAGATTTTTAATTTTTACATCTTTCAATGCATTTCTCTGGTCACGCCCGCCGTCCAGTGGTACACTCAGCAAAACCGGTCCCTCTGCACCGGCAATGCTGCAACGGTTGCGATAACTCATTTTCCTGCCATGATCATATATATCAAAAACAACATGCGTGCTTTCAATTGCTTTTTTATAAAAGATATAGGTTGCAAAATATTGACAATCAATTATTAATTTCATTTTTATGACTTATTTTGACCGATTGCTGCAAATATGAAATAAACTTTATTATAAATTCATTTTCAGGTCATTAAAATGTTATACTTTAATTTAAGTAAACCAAACTTAAAAAACTGTAAAATAATTTATTAACTCAAAAAATGTTTACTAAAAAAATTGTCCTTAGTTCTTTATCAAAGTTTCCAATCACATTGCACTTAAATCTAAACTTCTTAGTAAACAAATGTACAATTCTCTGGTGTGCTAAAATCGTCTATCTCAAATAAATAATGAAGTATGTCCACCAAAAAATAAGGTGCTTAAATCGCTTCCCTATCCCTTTAGAAATGATCGTTCATGGAGGGAAAGCATGGAGGTATAACTGCATTTTTGTCGTATAAAGTCAAAAACCGGAGAGATTTTAAAAATGCTTACGAGCAGAACTCATTCAGGAAGTTTATCAGGTTTATACAAAACAGGAAAGCATTTTATCGAATACTTTTTTTTTATATGCATAACTATGCATTCAAAAATGGATTTTTGAATGTATTCAGGAGAAGTGAAATGGAATGTGGCGAAATTTCAGGCGCTACAGAAAAACAGGATAAAGGTTATTAAAATGCGTTTTTGGAAAAATCATCTTTTTTTGAATATGAGTTCAGAGACTACAAAACGTGTTGCTGATTGTCAGACACTGGTTTCATAATCTCTAAATATTTATCAATTTTCCGGCTGTTTTTTGGGCAGCAGATTTTTAGCCCTACATTGCGGAACTGAAAATACAACCCATGAAAAAGTTCATCCCGGTACTACTGCTACCCTTTTTTTTAATTGCCTGTGCCAAACCAACCGGTTTTGATTACCTCGGTATTACCAGTTTAAAAGTGCTCAGCTTTGGTCTAAAAGAATCGACTGTTGCCGTAAATGTGAAGTACTACAATCCGAATAAATTCCCTGTAACCATGAAAAATGCAGCGGTGGATGTATATGTCAACAACAATTATTTTGGCAAAACCGTGCTGGACTCGACCATCAAAATCAGTGGTCGTGATACTTTTTATCTACCCGTAGTTTTGACGGTTGATATGAAAAATACCGGATTGGGAATTTTACAAACTTTGGGAAAAGAAGAGGTTTTTATTAAAATGGATGGTAAAGCACGCATTGGCCGCGGTGGATTTTTTGTCAACTACCCTATCAAATATGAAGGCATGCAGAAGCTGAATTTCTAATGCGTGGGGATGTTGTGAAGGTATATTGGGCAATCGTGAATCGGCAGTCGTCAATTGTGAGTTATTTCACACAAATATACCCAAGTGTCGCAAAGCAGCAATGACGTTTAGACCTCGGCAGGCATTTTTAAATTGCTTATTTTCAAATTGACTTCTACCTCTGGTAGCAAAAAAAATCGGAGATCCGAAATCCAGACCTCCGACTTTTAATATCAGATTTCAATATTTTAGTGCCCCCCGTGACCGCCGCCATCGGCAGGTTTCTGGCAACACTTTGGCAGTTTTTTATATGCTTCAGTGTCGGCAGTTACATCATCGGCATCGTATCCCGCATTAGCAATTGCTGCTTTTATATTTTCAATATTGGTCCTTTCGGCCACATACGTCACTTTCGCTTCTTTCTTTTTATAGTTTACGTCCACTTTGGTAACGCCATCTTCACGTTTCAGATGCTCTTCAATACGTTTTTTGCAGTCTTCGCATTGCACAGTAGGTGTTTTAATGGTAACGGTCTGAACACCTTTTTTTGCCTGTGCCAGGCCAACAGATACCAGCCCGATTACAGCAATCGTCATCAACAGGAATTTCTTCATACAATAATGTTTTCCCAAATTTACAGATTTCCTTTCCAGTTGGCAGGATCCTCACGCCATTTTAACAATAGGCCTTCCTGCTCTGCCGATACCAGTCCTTTTTCAACAGCCAATTGTATCAATACCGGGTAATTGGTAAGCGCCTTGTACACAATTCCGGCCTTTTCAAAGGCTTCTTTTGCCACAATGAAATCATACGTAAAAATAGATACCATGCCAATCACCTCTACGCCCGCAGCCTTCAGCACATCTACTACCTGTAAACTGCTTTTGCCGGTTGATACCAGGTCTTCAATCACCACTACTTTCTGGCCTTTTTCATAAAAGCCTTCTATCTGGTTGCCCAACCCGTGTTCTTTGGGTTTGGGGCGCACGTATATATAAGGCAATTTTAACTGGTCTGCCGCCATCGCCCCCCACGGAATACCTGCAGTAGCTACGCCTGCCAGCAATTCCGCATCGGGAAACATTTCAAATACCACATTGCACATTTCAGATTTTACAAAATCCCTGATAAAAGGAAACGACAATACCTTACGATTATCGCAGTAAATAGGGCTTTTCCAACCCGATGCCCAGGTAAAAGGTTGTTCGGGGTTCAACTTAATGGCATTAATTTGTAACAGTTTTTCGGCTACTGCCTTTTCATTTGAAGACTTCATGTTCAGCGCTGCGTAGTTTTGTGAACGAATGCGGCGAAATTGGAATTTGAAAACTAAAAACTGAAAATTATTTATGCACATCAAAGTATACTTTAACGATAAGCCATTGTTCCTGACAGAAGAAATTACCCCTGAAATAGAACCTTACCGTCACCATGATGATGCAGTGTTGATTGACGAGTTTTCACATCCCGGTGTTAATTCCATGATCCATGAAATGCGTCAGCCCAAAGTACATGCCGGTATCTTTATACATACTCCGCTGGAAGAGTTGAAAAAGGCCATCTGGAAAAAGTTTATCATTATCCAGGCTGCTGGCGGACTGGTACTGAACGAAAGCGGACAATTACTGATGATTTTCCGCCGTGGTAAGTGGGATTTGCCCAAGGGCAAACTGGACCCCGGCGAAACACTGGAAGAATGTGCAGTAAGAGAGGTGGAAGAAGAGACCGGTTTAACCAATGTTACACTGGAAAAACCGCTGGTAGTAACCTATCATACCTACGACGAAAGCGGCCATCATATTTTAAAGGAATCGCATTGGTACCTGATGCATACGCCCAATCAGCCACTGGTTCCGCAAACCGAAGAGCAGATCACCCAGGCAGAATGGGTTGAACCAGAGCAGGCACGCACCTACATGGGCAATACATTTCCTTCTATTGTAGATGTATTGACAATAGCTGGGTATTTATAAAAGATTGCCTGATTGTTCAATGGTTTGAAGACATTAAAACAATCAAACTATTAAATGATGTGAAACACCAGCAGGTAATTCATTTATTCTGCCGTAGTAGGATCAATGATCTCCACCACTTCGCTGATACGGTTGGCAGGGAAACCACCCTGGCTGGCATGTTCGCGCACCATTTCCTCGTTGGGAGCAATATATACACAATAGATCTTATCGCCGGTTACATAACTATGCTTCCATTGTATGGAAGGTCCCAGTTTATTCAATACTCCACAAGAGGTTTGTGAAATGGCTTTTAATTGTTCGGCAGTGAGTTTGCCTGCACCAGGAATCTCCCTTTCTATGACATACTTAGGCATAACAAATGTTTTACGCGTGAACAAACATGTTGAAACGATAAGGTACGCGACAGGTCGGGAAGATCTTTAATACTGCTTTGAAGTAAGCCGTCTGTATGCGGGTTCCCTAAATTTACAATATCCGGCAGATATCAGAAAAGAATTTAATGGGAAATGAGACTATGGCCAGAAATCAATGAACTTCAGGCTTTTCAGCAACTCATTGTTTATTTTCAGCCTGTTCGGAGCTGTCATTCCGATTGTAGAAGTTACCTATTGGCAAAATAGCAACGGTAAGCCTGCTTACGCAAACCAGTTTCTGGCGTTCATCGTGGATCTTTATATCCCAAACGTGGGTCGAATTGCCAAGATGTAAAGGCGTTACGATACCGGTCACTACCCCCTCACGTACACCACGGATATGATTGGCATTGATCTCTAGCCCTACACAAACAAACTTAGACTGATCTATTACCAGTGCAGAGGCAATACTACCAATGGTTTCAGCCAACACACAAGAAGCACCGCCGTGCAATAAACCATAAGGTTGTTTGGTACGGTGATCAACCGGCATGGTTGCTTTCAGAAAATCAGGGCCGATTTCAGTAAAGTGAATGTCCAAGTGATCGCCCAGGGTATTTTTACCAAGTGCGGCCAGTTGTTCGGGCTGTATATCTTTTTTAAACCAGATCATACGTTAATATGCAGATGAAGAGTTTGAAAATAGAAAGCCGGAAATCCAGGGTTAATTTGAAATGGTTGCCTGATTGTTTGATGGTTGTTGACCACCGCGGTTTTGAGCCACGAGCATGAACAGCAGCCAGCGCTCACCATTCACTACTCACAACTGATAACGCACTACTATCATTCGCTACTCACAATTTCTCCAATGATTTCGCCACTACATCGGGTAAAAATGGTTTTGCATTTCCGCCATTGCGTAATACATCGCGTACCAGCGTAGAAGCAACAGAAGTATATTGTGGTAAGCAGGTTAAGAACACCGTTTCGATATCCTTGTCAAGACTACGATTCATATCTGCTATGGCCTTTTCGTATTCAAAATCGTTTACATACCGTATACCACGTACAATGAACTGCGCTCCTATTGAACGGCAACATTCAATGGTCAATCCTTCATAAGTAACAACATCTACATTGGGATTGTTGCTGTAAATTTCGCGTACCCACTTCATTCTCTGTTCTTCTGTAAACATGGGTACTTTATTGGCATTGCGACCGATACCTATCACTACTTTGTCAAATAAGGTCAGCGCGCGGTCAATAATATCCTGATGACCAATAGTGATCGGGTCGAATGTTCCGGGGAAAAGGGCAATTCGTTGTTGCATGCAGAAAAATTAGGCCTGAAAGATACGGGAAGGAATTTGAAAATGGGAAGCCAGAGGTCGATTTGAAAGTGGAGAGGCAGATGATTTAATGGCTGGATGGTTTGATGTTTGAGAGAAAGTCCGGAAGGAAGAAGACTGCAGTCCGAGGTCTGAAAAGGCACAAGCTAAGGTGTCAGGAATTAGATTTTAGCTGTAAGCGGCAAGCTCCTATCAACATTTCAACTGTTTACTCTTTGAACTAATGCCTCCATGTGGTCCTAAAAATCCGAAAATCGTTGCGGCTTTGCGACACTTTGCTGTTTTTGTACGAAATAAGCGGTGAGTTGTAAGTAAGAATAGCAGTGATCAACTCACGATTAACGACTGCCGATACATGATTCACCTCTTACAACTGACAATTCACAACAGCTACTAATTACTCAATTCCCTGCCACCAGACAATAAATACAGTGCAGCCATACGCACCGCAACCCCATTTTCTACCTGTTGCAGAATGATGGATTGTTTGCTGTCTGCCGCATCACTATCCAGTTCCACACCACGGTTAATGGGACCAGGATGCATCACTACAATCTCTTTATCAAGACTGTCAAGAATGCGTTTATTGATACCATATACCAGGCTGTATTCACGCAGTGAGGAGAACAATACCTGGTTTTGGCGTTCCAGTTGTATACGCAATACGTTGGCAACATCACACCATTGCAATGCTTTCTGCAGGTTGTATTCCACACGTACATCAAAAGCCTGCTGCATGTATTTCGGTATCAGTGTGGGCGGACCTGCCACCATTACTTCTGCGCCCATCTTTTTCAGCAGGTACAGGTTGCTCATGGCTACACGCGAGTGCATTATGTCGCCAATGATAGCTACTTTCAGTCCTTCCAGTGTGCCAAACCGCTCACGCATGGAAAACGCATCCAGCAATCCCTGTGTAGGATGTTCATTGATACCATCACCGGCATTGATAATAGCTGCAGGAATATGTTTTGCCAGAAAATGCGGTGCTCCGCTGGCACTGTGACGCATCACTACCATGTCTACTTTCATAGACAGGATATTATTCACTGTATCCAGCAGGGTTTCACCTTTTGAAACAGAAGAACCACTGGCCGTAAAATTGATGGTATCTGCGCTCAGGCGTTTTTCAGCCAGCTCGAACGATATACGTGTACGCGTTGAGTTTTCGTAAAATAGGTTCACGATGGTTACATCGCGCAGGGAAGGCACTTTTTTAATCGGTCGCTGTAATACTTCTTTGAACTGCGTTGCAGTATCTAAAATGAGTTGAATGTCTTGCGGAGTAAGCTCCCTGATACCGAGCAGATGTTTAACTGAAAGTTGCATTTCAGGAGGCAAAATTAGGGGTTCCGGTTTAAAGTTCAAGCAGAAAATTACAGCTGTGAGTTGTAGGTGGAAAGTGGATGCCTGTCAGCCGGCAATTGTGAGACGTGAAAAGTCAAAAGTGAAACGTAAAACCGGGATGGTTCAAATTGTTTGATGGTTTTATAGTATCATAGCAATCAGGCAATATTACCACCCAACAAGCCGATAATATATATAGACCAATCACCGACTGCTCTAACCTGCAACTTAAAACTTACAACCCAACAAGCGTCCTGCGTTAAACATTCAGCCTACAAAAGCACCACCTCATCCTGCCCATCCCGTTCCTTCCACAATACTTTTACTTTTTGTGAAATGATGGAATCAATGGATTTGCCGGTATAATCTGGTTGAATAGGTAGCTGGCGACTGAAACGACGATCGATCAATACGCACAATTCCACTTTTTCCGGCCTACCGAAATCGAGTAAGGCATCCAGTGCTGCGCGGATAGTGCGCCCCGTGTACAATACATCATCAATCAGTACTACATTCTTATTTTCAATGCTGAAGGGAATATCGGTATGATTGGGAACATGCAGGTTTTTACGGATATCATCGCGGTAAAAGGTAATATCCAGTTTGCCATATTGTACCTTATCCTGTGGAACCAGGCTGCGCAGTTCTTCTGCGATCTTGTCTGAGACAAAGATGCCGCGGGGTTGTATACCAATCAGTACTGTATTTTCCAGATGGGTATGATTTTCTAATACCTGGTGACTGAGCCTTTTGATGGTTATGGCCAGTTGCTGCTCATTCAATACCGTTTTCACAAAAAAATTTTTATAAAAATAAGCGCAAAACCGCTAACTGTAAAAAGAAAGCTGTAATCACATTACAATATCGGTACAAAACCGGAATTGCTTTATGAAGAAGCAGCCAGCCTTGATGGCTGGCTGCTTCTTCATGATTATAGTGAAATAATGTAATAAGCATTATCTACCGCCAAGTAGGAACAGCAATCCGGCCTGGAATACGCTGTTATGCACTGTGGCACTGCTGGCATCATTAATATTGCCCAGACCCAGGTTGTAGCGGGCATTGATGCCAATACCCAGCCTGGTGATATAACCTGCACCAAATGCCCAGCCAAAATCATTTGTTTTGTAAGCGCTCTTAATATCCTCTTTTACATCTTCTACTTTATGTTTTGCGCTTAACAGATAAGCATTATAGCGATATCTTATTGTTTTCATTTACACAAACAGTAAGATCATTTACTTATCACTGCCAAACATATAGAACACACCCCAAACCTGCCTTACCGCTAAATTTCACCTGTGCGTTTGCTACTGTAAAATATCCTACCATCACAAAAAGCAAGAAAATATTCTTCATACCTGTTGTTATTTTTATATGATAAATGTGATGCAAAAGTAGACGGTAGTGGAAGGGCATACAATTCCATGAACATGTAGTTCTTACAGGCCGGGTAACAAAAAACCACATCTTTGTGCGATGTGGTTTTACAGGTATATAAAAAGGTCTGTTTATTCTTCAGACAGGAAAGGATAACGATAATCCGTTGGCGGATTGAATGTTTCCTTGATAGTACGTGCACTTAACCAACGGTACAGGTTCAGGATAGAACCGGCTTTATCATTGGTTCCGCTGGCACGGGCGCCACCAAAAGGTTGCTGTCCTACTACTGCACCGGTAGGTTTATCGTTGATATAAAAATTACCGGCAGCATTTCGCAGTTTAACAGTAGCGAGTTCTACAGCCAGTCTGTCGTGCGCAATGATAGAACCTGTCAACGCATAAGGAGAAGTGGCATTTACCAGCTCCAGTGTTTCTTCAAACTTATTCTCATCGTATATATACACGGTTAAAACAGGGCCGAAGATCTCTTCGCACATCGTAACATAATCTGCTTTCTTTGCTTCGATAATGGTAGGCTGAATAAAATAGCCTTTTGATTTATCGCACTCGCCTCCTACCCATACAGATGCGTTGGCATCTTTCTTCGCGTTGTCTATGTAAGATTTGATCTTATCAAAACTTCTTTCGTCAATAACTGCACTGATAAAATTGGTAAAATCTTCCACAGAGCCCATTTTAAAGCTCTTCACACCAGCTACCAGTTTTTCTTTTACCGCAGCAGCCAGGTTGGAAGGGATATAAGCCCTGGAAGCGGCAGAACATTTTTGCCCCTGGAACTCAAATGCACCACGTAATAGCGCTGTTGCCAGTACATCTGCATCTGCACTTTTATGTGCCAGTACAAAATCCTTACCACCGGTTTCACCAACTATACGTGGGTAAGATTTGTATTTATTCATATTCTCACCAATGGTCTTCCACATCTGGTTGAACACACCGGTGGAACCTGTAAAATGTACTCCTGCAAAATCAGGATGATTAAAACATACATCTCCTATCACCGGGCCATCTGCATATACCAGGTTGATTACACCATCGGGTAAACCTGCTTCCTGCAATATGCGCATGAACATCTGCGCAGAGTATACCTGTGTATTGGCAGGTTTCCATACCACTACGTTGCCGCACATTGCAGCAGAGGTAGGCAGGTTACCACCAATTGCTGTAAAGTTGAAAGGCGTTACTGCCAATACAAATCCTTCCAGCGGACGGTATTCCATGCGGTTGTGAATACCAGGTGAGCTGATGGGCTGCTGACGATAGATCTCACTAAGGAAGTGAACGTTGAAACGCAGGAAGTCGATCAGTTCACACGCACTGTCGATCTCTGCCTGGTAAGCATTTTTGCTTTGCCCCAGCATGGTTGTACCATTCATATAAGAACGGTATTTGGTAGCTATCAGGTCGGCTGCTTTCAGGAAAATATTAGCACGGTTTTCCCAGCTTACAGATGACCAGCTTTCACGGGCTGCCAGCGCAGCATCAATAGCCTGCTGAATATGGGATGCATCGCCTGTATGAAAATATCCTAATGTATGTTGTATTTCGTGCGGGGGGTGTATTGATCTTTTATTGCCGGTACGAACTTCTTTGCCACCAATGTACATGGGAATGTCTAATTCCTGACTTTTCAGCTCTTTCAACGTTGCTTTCAGTACTTCTTTCTCTTTAGAGCCTTTTGCGTAGTTCAATACCGGTTCATTGGCCAGCATAGGGTAATTAAAATATCCAAGTGCCATAGATCACATTTAAGGATGGAAAATAACCTTCTTACGGAAGGCAAAAAACAGCGCGAAGTTCGGAAAGTATTTACACATTCCGTTTACCGCTATTGGCCATGTTTTTACTGAAAATCCGAGGTTAATTTGAGAATGTGGTAATTTGAAAATGCCTCTAAAATAGTTGAATGGCTTGATCGTTGTTGACCGCTGCGGGCTTTGCGCTACAAGCCACGGGCAAGAACAGCAACCAGTAATCATCATTCACTATTGACCATTTACTACTCACCACTCACGATTTCCCAACACGGAACCGGTCACACCTCAATTTATCCCGATAATCCGGAATCCCTGGGGTGTTTCACTGAACCACAGTTCACCATTACCTATCATAGCTCCCTGGTCTCGTCGAAAGATCTGTCGGAGATTCTGTTCTTTGAGGGCCTTTTTTACCTGTTCGCGCATGTATTTGTCATAGCCGGCCAGAAACTGTTGTGCATTTTTAACAGCCGGATGATGCAATGGGTATGCAACTACTGCCGCCACGCTGTCTCTCTGGTCAGTAGCTACCCAGTATTGCAGGTGTTTGAGGAACTTTTTGAAAGCGAGTGGATTGTCAAAACCGGCATTTGCCCAGGAAGTAGGCATGCTGCCATCAGAAAACACAGAATCATCCTCTATTTCAGCCGGAGACAATGCATAAGGATCTGTAACAGGCGATAGTGAATCCGGTACAGGAGTGGCTGTTGTAAGTGTATCTGAAAGGGAGGAGGGCTGTTTATCGGGCGTGTCATTACAGGCAATGACTAACAGCAACAATGCGGGAAGTATGACTTTTGCTATCATAGACAGGTATTTAAAATTCCGGAATGCAAAAATACTGTTCCTGCATTCCGGAACTATTGTACTATGAGTTGATCTCTTTTTCCATCATCAGGTACGCTTTTACAAAACCATCCAGCTCGCCATCCATTACGGGTTGCACGTTGCCCACCTCATAATCAGTACGGTGATCTTTGATCATTTTGTACGGATGGAATACATAGCTGCGGATCTGGCTGCCCCACTCAATTTTCTTCTTGGAAGCATTCGCTGCATTTTTCACGGCTTCGCGTCTGCGCATTTCCTCTTCATACAAACGGCTTTTTAGCATCTGTAAAGCCATTTCACGGTTCTCACCTTGTGTACGTGCTTTCTGGCACTCTACAATAATGCCGCTGGGAATATGCTTTAACCTTACAGCCGTTTCCACCTTGTTTACGTTCTGCCCCCCTTTACCACCACTACGGTAAAACTCCCATTCCAGGTCGGCGGGACTTACCGCTACTTCAATGCTATCGTCTACCAGTGGGTATACATACACTGAAGCAAAGGAAGTGTGTCTGCGGGCATTACTGTCGAATGGCGAAATACGCACCAACCTGTGCACCCCGCTTTCAGCTTTCAGAAAACCATACGCAAAGGGACCGTCAAATTGCAGTGTAGCGCTTTTTACACCGGCGCCATCACCGTCTTGCCAGTCCAGTTCCGTTACACTCCATCCCTGCTTTTCGCCGTACATACGATACATACGTGCCAGCATTTCGGCCCAGTCCTGGCTTTCGGTACCACCCGCACCGCTATTGATCTGCAGAACAGCCGGCAATTCGTCTTCGGGCTGGTTGAGCGTACTTTTAAATTCAGCTTCTTCCAGTTGGGCAAGCGCCCTGGCATAAGCTTCTTTGGTTTCCTCTTCCGATGCCTCACTGGCTTTCCAGAAATCAAAAAGCACAGCAAAATCCTCTACGGCTGCCTCACTCTGTTCAAATAGTTTCAGCCAGTATTCATTCAGCTTGATGTTTTTGAGAATCTCTGTAGCCCGTTTGTTATCATCCCAGAAGCCGGGTGAAAGGGATAATTGCTTATCCTGGTTTACTTTATCACGTCTGTTATCGACGTCAAAGAAACCTCCTCAGGACCACTACACGGTCCCTCATATCTTTAATTTGCTCTTGTGTCATAGCCCGCGAAGATAAGGAATGATTGTAAAAGCATGAAAATGCGTGTACAATGACGTGATCAGTTCCGGCAGCAGATGATTTTAGCCATAAAAAAAACCATTGCAGATACAGCAACAGGGTTGGTTTGCACTATATCAGGACATATTATTGTTGCTCCTGTACCTTAACAGACTCAACATAAAGGGTACTGATAGCAAATGTTTTTGAACATGTATTGCGTTGTTGCTGCTGTATGGTAAATGTGAGTTTCCGCCATTCACCTTTGGGGATCTTGAATTTACGCGCTACCTGTTCTCCGTAAAATACCTGGTAAAACAATTCGTGGCCATTCTCATCGGTAATATTCACGATCTTTCTTTTACTGTCACTGTTTACTGAAACAAGAAATACCAGGAAATCGCCTTCTGTACCACGGTAGGTAACTGTTAATTCTTCTTCACCGATAGCAGGTAAACCAGTGGCTGCCCTGACCTGTATCATCGTTAATAGCAGCGCACTGGCTACAATTACAGCAAAGATCTTTGAGATGTTTTTCATGTACTTACTTTTTAAATTGTTCAGCAGGTAATAATTGGCAGCACAAAGATGAGGAGCCTGCATTAACAGTATATGACCACCTGTTTAAGGAAATGTTATATAAAAAATCATTTATACGTACAAGGTAGTTTCGTCCATTTTTAACCATTTTGTATGAATTAAACAGCTACTTTAGCTACCAGTTAAACAGAATCGAAATTACTCTACGCCATGAACATTAACCACTATCTGCTAACAGCATTATTAGGCTGTTTTATAACCACACCATCCAATGCCCAGAACGATTCTACATTTCTCAATGCCGGCAGACTTCAGCTTGATAAAAATTTTACACAAACCATCAACATTAAAGGGGAAGACCTGGAGAAAATGCCTTTCTTCTCGTTGCACGATGCCATTAATGTATGGCTATACGGCATTTACACCAGCAAAAGTTACCTGGTGTATGTTATTGATGGTGTGGTAGCCAACGATGTAAATGCTTACAGTATATACGACATTGAAAGTATTACGCTGGTGCAGAACGCACTGAGTCAATTAAACGGAGCATTTGGTCAGCAACAATTACTGCTCATCACCACACGCAGACAAAAAGCAGGCGGCAAGGGTATTACCGCCGCCGGAAATACGGCTTATAATACCGACAAACATCTCTATCACCAGTATTACCTGGGAGCTTATAATAACACGCAAAAAATAAGATATGGCGTTTCTGCCAATTATGCGCACGATGGCATCGGGAAAGACTATATATCAGCTAACACCAAAGCAACTTATACCAACCCGCCCAACTTTGATCGTTTCCGAATCAACGGTTATGCAGGCATCACTTTGGGAAAACATCATGATCTTTCCGTGACAGTTAATTATGCACCACAGAACTATACCAATAATGCCACGCAAATCAATCAATATCCTGTTGGTTCGGATACTAACATAGCAAAATACCATGCAGACGAATATACCTTCAATGCCAGTCTTGCCTTCAAAAGTACGTTTGGAAAACGCTGGCGCAACGAATTTACGGCCACCTACCTGTTGGGCAATCTTACCTCAAACGCTATCACAAATTCTACCAATAGTACCATTAAAATAGACCTGTTTCAACACGGTACTGCAGATTTCAGAACCTTACAGTTCAGGGATAATATCAGTTATCATGCACAGGCCGGCAACTGGAGTATTGTACCTTCATTGAACGCGCAATTCAGTTTTCCGAAATACAACAAGTACGATTGGGCCCACACTTACATCAACCAGGTCACCCAATCATGGGTATCTAATAAAGTCGAAGGGAAAGCAAAATCTTACCTGCTTACACCATCATTATCCATAGCTTATAAAAATATTGTACAGGTGCAAGGTGGGATACTTGCAGACGTTTCTCCTGCCGAAGGCAGAGATATGACAAGGATCTTTCCATTTGGTACCATTACTACCGATGTGGTAAAAATGTTCAAAAGCACTCACAAGGCCAGTCTGCAACTATTCGGCTCTTTTGCCAGTTATGATAACTTCAGTGATCTGCAATACAAGTTCACTGACTTTACCCAGGACTTATATCATTACAATTCTACATCTACTATCTTTTTGCCCAATCCTCCGCCCACTTCGTCTATTAATGACGATAAGCAATACAGGATATGGTCAACGGGTTTGAGATTCACAACAGCCAATAAGCGACTGGAATTCAGCTACAATTTTGAAAAACGTGATTATACTACCGATGTTATTTTAGAAATACCAGGGGGCACAGGTTATTATTACATTCGTACTAACCCCGATATACGTGCCTACACACACACCTTTGGCATCCGCGCTACAGCAATACAATCCGGTAACTTTAACTGGCGTACAGGATTGCAGGCCACCAGTATTGCCAATACGACAAATCAGAATTTTGGCTTTACATCTTATGCAAACATCATTGGCAACTTTAAAGCAGACAGAACTGCGTGGGCAGGTGGTTTTACCAATCGTCTCAACTATAAGCAGTTCTTTGCCGGGGCAGACATCCAGTATATTTTTAATCAGGGGCGGAACATGGACAATACAGCCAAAATGCAGGTATTGTTCCAGCAATTATATGCCGGCGCACAGATCCCCTGCAAAAAACTACGTGGGTTTGAATTGTATGCTAATTGCCGCAACCTGGGAAAGATCAGATATTCAACAATGCCTGAACTGAATAAATATTATGGCATCGGGTTTAAAACAATATTATAAACAACTACTCTTTAACAGGCTGAATAATACAGGAAGGATTTAATTATCCGCCACATCATACCGGGGAAGTGTAAATGAAAACACGCTTCCCTTTCCCTGCACACTTTGTACAAAGATCTCACCTCCGTTCTTTTCAAGAAACTCTTTGCACAGTTTCAGGCCAATACCTGTTCCTGATTCATTATCGGTACCGTGTGTAGTAATAAAATGATTGCCGAAGATCTGCTGCACCCTTCGTTCATTCATACCAATGCCACTGTCTTTTACAAACACCTTTACCTGGGCGGTCATTATAGTTGCACTAACCTGTATATTGCCATGTTGCGGAGTAAATTTTATAGCATTGGATACCAGGTTGCGCAGCACCAGTTTTATCATTTCGCGGTCTGCAAAACAATACACCGGTTCTGTAATTGTACTTTGTAAAAGAATATGTTTGCTGGTAGCCTGCAACTGCTGTTGTGTAAATACTTCTGCAACCATCAGCTCCAGGTTCAGTACTTCCGGATGCACCGTATCTTTCTGCATCTGGGTTTTGGCCCATTGCAGCAGGTTATCCATCAACCCGGTTACATAGCTCATTTCGTTTACAATGCCGGGCAACATTTCTTCTATTTCATGTGCGGGTACTTTATATCGCTGCATATTCTGAAACATATTGCGCAGTGCATACATCGGCGTTTTCAGATCGTGGGCTATTACAGAGAACAGTTTATTTTTTACCTGGTTCAGCTCAGTCAGTTCATGGGTTTGTTTTTCCAGCAACGCAGCCTTTTCCTCAATTTCACGACGCTGCTCTTCTACCTCAAGATTACGACGATGCAGTTCCCGGCTTTTGTGCAGCAAACCTGCCTGATATCCCATATTTTCCTGTTTTACCAGGAAAAGCGCATAAAAGATCAATCCAAAAGCCAGTAGCTGATTGAAGAAATAAAACCAGTAATTCACTTTTTCCAGCCGGAAATAATAATCGTGAAAGATCACTACTGCAATGAAGTAACAGGCAACCGATAAGGCGAAAGAAAAAATGATATTCCGGAGTTTCTGCAGAAAGAAAACAGACAAAACACAATACAGGATGAAGAACAGCTCAATGCCAACATTCACTTTTCCCAGGAAAACAAGACAGATGGCTACGGGATACAGGCTGAAATACAATAACCGCGACAATTCATAATACCGTTCATAATTCAGCCATAACACAAACAGGCTGATGGCCAGCGGCGCCCCGGCCCCAAACCACGCCAGGGGTGGCAAATGGTCTGTAATGGCGATACCAATCACCATGAACACAACACCGGTGAGCAGTCCCAGGAAATTAAGCTGGTTAAAAATGCTCATTTTCCGTTTCTCATACTCCTCCATACCCGGCGTAATACCAATATTCTTGATAAAGATCCAGTATTGTTGTAGCGCAATTGCCTGCAGGGGGTGTTTGTTCACAGGAATGATGATGTGTGTTAGAAACGTGGTAATATAACTTTTATTTCTAACAAAGCAGTGAAGTTACCGATACCGTTTCCTGGTAAGTCATCTGTGTTATTGCATTCGTATGACGGTCAGAAGTTTTAAGGGTTTCAGTTACTACAATGCTTCATGAAAAACCTGTACATTTTCCGGATCTGGAAACCCAAGATCACCTGCCGGATTGTTACTGATGTTGATCATTCTCAAATAACGTTTTCCTGCCATGCCGGGAATATTGCCTGTTTTCCATAAAAATGTGGCAGCATATTGCAGGTAAAGATCTTCTACCGGTATTTCGCGGTTATAAACCACTCCCTGTTTTACATACCGGTATATGCCACTTTGCGGTTTCAGTGTAAGCACAGGTTTCTCTTTTACAGTACTGGTCCCCACTTCTCCTTTTACCGTAACCCATACCTGCTCACCATTACTTTCTTCACGGTATTCCAGTTGTTCAAAATGGCCGTTAGCCTGAAATTGTAAAAAATGCACCCGTTCGCCATTACTAAAATATTGGTGATAAACAGCCTGATCCGTGTTGCCAAATGCAGCAGCCGGCGCAGTGGTAGCCGACCAGTAAATAGCACCGTTGGTCAGTAAAGCCTGGGGTAATGCAGATGTGTGTTTATGTGTTCTGTTGCAAGAAATTGTACTAATTGCAATAAAAACAACACATATAAAATATTTCATATTTATTTAAAATAAGATAAAAATTATTACAATACAATCTGTAAAACTGCGTGCAGTAAAGCATTTGAGCAATATGCAGCGTATTGAATTGTAATAAATATGTTATGAATTGGCATTTAACCAGGAATGGCTGATTGGCGATATTAATATTTTAAAATATCATATGATTTTTTTTAGAATCTTTTAAGTATTTTCGGAAAGAGGGTTGCTTGTTCGTTGAACAATGAACATGTAACCCTTTTTATTTAACCTTAAACTGCTGGTTATGACGGGAGAACACCTGCTGACTCAATATGCCCTGCCCACCGGTATGTGGGATGAAATGATGGCCTCCGGTTCCATTCGTGCTCCTTACAAAACCCTGTTGCAAACCCTTGGCAACATGTCGGTAGAAAGCCTGCAGGAAAAGGATATACAGGCTGGCGAACTATTTATGAACCAGGGTATTACTTTTACCGTATACAGCGACAATGCCGGCATTGAACGTATTTTTCCTTTCGACATTCTTCCCCGTATTATTACGCGTAAGGAATGGCAACACATTGAAGCGGGTATTAAACAACGCCTGAAAGCTCTCAATCTCTTTCTGAAAGACATTTACAACGAACAGCAGATCATAAAGGACAAAGTAATACCCGGATGGCTGATAGCCTCCTGCCCGCATTTTACACGCGAGGTATTTGGCATACAGGTTCCTTATGATATTTACGTGCATATTTCGGGCATAGACCTGATCCGTGGAGAAGATGGCACCTTCTATATCCTGGAAGATAACCTGCGCACTCCTTCCGGCGTATCGTACATGCTGGAAAACCGTGAAGTGACCAAACGATTGTTTTCAGATATGCTGGCAGCCAATCATGTGCAGATGGTTAACAATTACCCATTACTGCTGCACTCCATCCTGTTATCATTGTCGCCCCGCCCTGTCAGTCACCCTACGGTGGTATTGCTGACGCCGGGTGTATATAATTCTGCCTACTACGAACATACATTCCTGGCCAGGCAGATGGGCATTCCGCTGGTGGAAGGCAGAGATCTGCTGGTGAGCAATCATAAAGTATATATGAAAACCACACGCGGACTGGAGCAGGTGGATGTAATCTATCGCCGGATTGATGATGAATATCTTGACCCGCTCACCTTCAGGCCAGACAGTGTGTTGGGTGTGCCTGGCCTGATGGGTGCTTATCGCAGAGGTTCTGTAGCTATTATCAATGCTGTAGGCAATGGTGTGGCGGATGATAAAGCCGTATATGCTTATGTACCCGCAATGATCAAATATTACCTGAACGAAGAACCGATATTGCCCAATGTACCTACCTATCACATGAATGATGCTGCGTGTCGTGAGCATGTGTTCAGCAATATTGGCAATATGGTACTTAAACGTACCAATCAATCCGGCGGTTATGGTATGCTGATGGGCAATAAAGCCAGCGATGAAGAAATTAATTCCTTTAAACTTGAAGTTGAAAAAAATCCGCGCGATTTCATTGCACAGCCCATTATCAAACTGTCTACCGTTCCCTGTTTTATTGATGGTAAATTTCAGCCCCGGCATGTGGATCTACGCCCTTATGCGTTGTGTGGCCCCTCTGGTATTGAAATTGTTCCCGGCGGCCTGACCAGGGTTGCCCTGCGGGAAGGTTCGCTGATTGTAAACTCCTCACAGGGTGGCGGCAGTAAAGATACCTGGGTTATAGATGTGGAATAGACCACACATTGCAGCAGGCATTCGTTTTTTAATACCCCATTTGTTCAAATCAAAAGACACCATCAATAATGCTAAGCCGGATTGCAGATTCAATGTTCTGGATGAACAGGTATATGGAACGTTCGGAAGGTATGCTGCGTATGTTGCATACACACTACATGTTATCGCTGGACAAAGGTCCTTATGGCACCAACGACTGGACCCCAGCCCTGCAGATCTTTACCGATCTGCCCGAACAGGAAATAACAGCTATGGCAGGCAATACCAGCCAGGTACTGCAACACCTGTTACTGAACACCCGTAATATCAATTCGCTGAAAGTGATACTGGGCCGGGCACGTGAAAATGCCCGAGGTATGCAGGATCATATTACCAAAGAAGTGTGGGAACAGGTAAACCTGATGTATCACCTGATCAACAATCCCAGAACAGAAAAAAAGATCACTTCCGATGAAACCTTATCGGCCATTGATATGCTGGTACAAAATTGTTTGCTGTATACCGGCGTAACCGATACCACCATGCCGCGCGGTATGAGCTGGAGTTTTATGAACCTTGGCAAATACATTGAAAGATGTCTGCTGACCATTGAACTTACAGATAAACACTACAAAGCCATTAATTACGATCTGGGGCAGAACAAAGATATCCTGTACTGGCGTGGGCTTCTTTTCTCTTTATCGGGCTATGAACTGCATCTGAAAAATTATCGCAGCACCGATTATAGCTATAATGTGGCGCATCAGCTTATCTTTAACCTGCAATTCCCCCATTCAATTATTTATTCATTGCAACGCATAAAAAAATATCTCGACGATGCTATCAAGGAAAATAATCCTTCGGAAAAGTATAACCTGTTGAAACAGTTCGGAAGATTGTACAGCCAGGTGGAGTTTGCAGACTTTGAGTGGATCAAACGCAGCGGGCTGCCAGCCTATCTGCTGGATGTGCGCAACGAGTTATTGCAGTTCAGCCGTTCACTCAGTCAATCATTTTTTTCTTATTCTTAAGTTTAATACATGCCTGTTTTTAAAATTCATCATATCACCAAATACGAATACGATAATCCGGTTACCGAAAGTGTAAACGAAGTACGTATATATCCCTACCAATCCGGCGACCAGGAAATCCTGCAACACAGTATTTCCATTACAGATCAACCGGAAATACAACAGTTCACAGACTATTGGGGCAACACAGTAGGTCAGTTCAGTCTTACACATCCGCACAAAGAACTGGTAATAGAAAGTAAACTGATTGTGCGTACCACCGCCTCTTCACAATTGCAGATCAATTTTCATAGCAACTGGCACGAGCTGAAAGAAGAACGCGAGCAACAAATGGGACTGATGGAACTGGCAGCTCCCGATCATATTACACAGCAGCCACTTATTAACGAAATATGCGATCAATTGTTCCAGGAACGCAAAAGTGTAGCATCTGTAGTGGAAAGCTGCAGCGAATTTGTTTTCAAGCATTTTAAATACACCAGGGGCATTACCAATATTGAAACCACCATCGACGAAATACTGGAATACAAAAGTGGTGTGTGCCAGGATTTTGCCCATCTATTGCTACAGATATTGCGTACCATGCATATCCCCTGCCGTTATGTAAGCGGTTATATCTGCCCCAACAAAAACGGTATGCGTGGCGAAGGTGCCACCCATGCATGGATAGAAGCCTGGATACCACAATATGGCTGGGCAGGTATTGACCCCACCAATAATATCTGGATCACCAACAACCATGTAAAACTGGCTGTGGGTCGCAATTTTAAAGATTGCAGCCCTGTTCGCGGTACATTCAAAGGACCTGCTCACCAGGACCTGTATGTGTTTGTATCAGTAGGTTATGAAGATGGTCATGTGTTCAAGGCCACCAACCGGGTGCAGATGGAAAAACAACCTAAAGCTGTTGAAGAAAGTCCGGTGAGTGATTCGTTTGCATCACAACAGCAACAACAATAATATTGCTGATTCCGGAATTGAGGGATTTTGGAATTTCAGCTTTTTCCATGAATAATATATCCGGAAAAGCGTTATCAGATTCCCAAATCTCAAAATCATTACATCTCACTATCACAATATCGCCTCATTTCTCTTTACCTTGTGAAAAATCAGTAGTATTGAAACCCTGTGTGTTTGTTACCACTATCATTCTTGCACTTCTGCGTCTGCCTGCGCAGGCTCAGAAAGTGGACAGTATTTTCTTTCACCTGTATACTGACAGTTTGAAAAAAGGTACTTTTAATTACATCAATGTTGATGGCAAATTATCAAACGGACGCTGGCAACCATTAACAGGTAAAGAACTTGTTTTCACCAGTTCATATGGCTCATTTGATGGCAATAGCCTGTTTGTTGACACTGCCTGTAAAGAAGAAAAGATCATGGTCACCGCTGTTCTGAAAGCAGATACCACTATCCGTAAAACCACCGGCATCTATATCAAAACCATGGAGCAAACTGAAAAATTAAGAACCGTGGAAGAAGTGATGCAGGGTACCAATACCTCACCTGCCGGTAAACGCAAACGTAACCAATAAAAAAACCGCCATGTTATTGCAACATGACGGTTGTATAAAATAAGAATGTTTTTGTTTTACATTTTCTTAGCGTCTTCCAGGAACTTAGCCAGACCGATATCAGTCAGCGGATGTTTCAGCAGACCCATGATAGGCTCCAGCGGACAAGTACAAACATCTGCACCAGCTTCAGCACATTTTACAATATGCAATGCACTGCGGATAGAAGCAGCCAGTATCTCCGTTTTAAAACCCTGGATCTGGTAAATGTGTGCAATCTGCTCAATCAGTTGAACACCATCCCAGTTACTGTCATCAATACGGCCAATGAATGGTGACACATAATTAGCACCGGCTTTGGCAGCCAGGATTGCCTGACCGGCAGAAAACACCAGCGTACAGTTGGTTTTAATACCGTTGTCAGAAAAATATTTCAGGGCTTTAACGCCGTCTTTGATCATGGGAACTTTAACCACAATGCTGGGGTGAATGGCAGCCAGTTTCTTTCCTTCTTCAACGATTTCATTGAAGGTGGTAGACAATACTTCTGCACTTACATCGCCGCCATCTACAATCTCACAAATATCCAGATAATGTTTAGCAATAGCAGCTTCGCCTTTAATGCCTTCCTTTGCCATCAGTGACGGATTGGTAGTAACACCATCCAGAATACCTAATGCATGCGCTTCCTTGATCTGATCAAGATTTGCTGTATCAATAAAAAATTTCATGGTGAAAATTTGAAATTTGAAGATGTACTTTTCTTGCGAGGGTCGAAGTTAAACAATTTCGGGTGGATCATCTTCAAAAAAAGAAAAAAGGCAGGCTGAATACATCGCACCGCTACAACCACCTACCCTTGCTACCTTCCGGTCCTGGGGGATTCAGCAGGAGCTGGTCGTGTATGACCTGCCGCCGCAAAGATAAGGGAAAATTAATACGGGAAGAAAGAAGAATTGAAAAAAGAAAAAAATAGTGAATGGTGGGCATGAGACATAAATCTTGAGTCGTGAGTATACTCTCTGCTATATTTGTTCACCCCCTCGTAGTTCAAAGCCCGTAGCTTTTTCAAACTTCTGGCATTCTCTTACACCTTGAACCTTCCATCCTGCACCTTCATTACCTCATCCTACTTGTCAATGAATTGATCACCGATAAACCAATCAACTCATCAGAACGGCCGGTAAGTGACCTGTAATACACCAGTACAATATAATTATTCTCTGTTTCCCAGCTATTACCTTCTGTGAAGTTGAAGGAAGCTGTTCTTTTATTGCTGGAAGCATTGCGATCCAGTGTAACGTATGAGTAGTCATAATACCCTTGCTTCATGAACAGGGCTTTTTCGTACACACCTTTGTCTTCGTTAAATACCATTTTAAAAGAATCGGCCAAGTTGTAGCCGGTCAGTTTGCCAAAAAGAAAAATGTCTTTATCTGCATACGGCTGGTTACCCGGTGGTATATACGTAAAACGTACCGTAGCGTAATCAGTTTGCCAGAACGGGTTGATGCTTTCTGTGGTTTCAATAGAATACCATCCGTCATTATCGCGGTAAAAATTGTATGACAACTGTGGTCTCGGTACATCAGCTTTTACAAAGATCTCGGTGGCAGTGGTAGAATAATTGGCGCGCTCAACCCTGTCGCTTTGCAAACGAAAACTGCGCAGGTTGATCCAGCGCCATTCTTTTCCTCCGGGAAATACTGCATCACTTTCGGTATTATACTCCATTACATTACGTACAAAGAAAGTAGGACGTATACCCGTGATAGCATTATCCCAACGCCAGTTTTGCAACAAAACCGTTTTTACCTGTTGAAACTGGTTGGTAATATTCAGTTGTTCGTTCAGACTCACCTTAAACTGTACTTTCTGATGCGTGCGGAAAAGCTCGCTGTTAAAAGGTTGCTGTATCATGGCCGCAATGACCGATTTATCTTCCAGCACCAGCAAACGGCGGGTGAAAACAGTTTGTGCAGTATCTCCGTTCAGGAACACACGCAGAATATAATTGCCCGAACGCGAAGGCACACAATTCTGCTCGGGCAGAGTAGCCTGGTAATGAGTATAGCGGGTGTAGGCAATAGAAGAAATACGGTATGTATTGATCCGCTGCTGGGCAAACCCTCTGATAAAATCAAAGTTATTCAGCATGGAAGGAGTCCAGTCTGCATCACACAACTGGAAAGTGTAATAATAACTCTTTATATTGGCGTCCAGATCGTCAAAATGCAGTTCAACACGGTCGCTGCTGTTCAGTCTGATCACAGGATAGCCCAATTGGTTTCCATAAGAATACAATTGTGCGGATTTGATGTTCGGAACAAAAACAGCTTCCGGTATTTGTGCCCGCAACTGCAGTACCGCCACAGTCAACAGGCCGAACAGGGCATATTTCATACTGTAATGTTAACATAAAAAAATAAAAAACTTTTACAGATTCTGCCCCAGCGGCTATTTTTGAGCATTAAATACCATACCGATTGAATATCTCAACATTCATAGCCCGTCGTATTGCATTTAACCGGCAAAAATCCTTTTCACGGTTTGTAATTCGTTTATCGGTAGGTGCTACCATTATCAGTGTGACGGTAATGATCGTTACCCTGGCTTTTACCAGTGGTTTCCAGGAAACCATCAGTCGTAAAATTTTCAGTTTCTGGGGACATATCCGTATCCAGAGCTTTGAATCAGCACGTGTTGCCATTGCAGAAGAAACGCCCATCCGCAAAAATGATTCTGTACAACGGCTGCCATCCATTAATCCGGCCATTAAGAATGTACAGGCCTTTGCCACCAAAAATGCCATTCTCAAAACTTCTGAAACCATTGAAGGAGTATTGTTCAAAGGCGTGGAAAAACAATATGGTTTCAACAATCTCAGCAGCTTTCTGGTAGAAGGCCGGTGGGTACAATTTACCGACAGTGGTTACAGCGACGAGATCAATCTGTCTTACTATACAGCATCGCAACTAAAATTGAAAGTAAATGACAAAGTACTGATCTATTTTATACAACCCGGTGCGCCCCCACGTCCGCGTAAACTGACTGTGGCCGGCATTTTCAAAACAGGCATTGAAGATTACGACAAACTGATTGCTATTGGTGATCTGAAACTGATACAACGTCTGAACAACTGGGAACCAGACCAGATAGGCGGCTACGAAATATTCCTGCATGATTACCGGCAGATGGATAATGTGAGCGAAGCCATCATTCCTTACCTGCCGCTGGGTTTGCAAAGCAGTACCACCAAAGAGATCTATCCTTATATTTTTGACTGGCTGGCCCTGCAGAATAAAACCATTTTTATAGTACTGGCTATTATGATCGCTATAGCTGTTCTGAACCTCATCACCTGTTTGCTGATACTGGTACTGGAACGCACACGTATGATCGGTGTTTTAAAAGCTGTAGGTGCCCGAAACATTACGGTTCAGAAAATATTCCTGTACCAGGGCATGGTCATTACGTTTGCGGGATTATTATTGGGTAATTTTATCGGGCTGGCATTGTGCTGGCTGCAGGACCACTATGGTTTTATCACCCTGCCTGAAGATGCCTATTATATTTCCAAGGCCGCTGTAAACGTAGTGTGGTGGCAGATTGTGCTGGTTAACCTGGGTACTTTCCTTATTTGTTTCCTGGTATTACTGATCCCCACCATCATTGTAAAAAAAGTACAACCGGTGAAGGCTATCAGGTTTAGTTAGAGGGATTTAATTTGAGAATGTGGTAATTGGAAAATAAGGCCTGATGATTTGAGGGTTGAATGGTTTGATTGTTGTTAACCGCTGCGGAATTTGAGCGACGAGCAAGAACAGCAGCCAGCACTCAACATTGACTATTCACCATCACTATTCATACCTCCTCCCTATCCCACCAAATGCGACAAAATAATACCTGTGGCTACTGCAGCATTCAATGATTCTGCAGCTCCTTTACGCGGGATGGTGATCCGATGTCTTGCTTTTGACAGTACTGCATCACTGATACCTTTCGACTCGTTACCAATTACGATCATTCCCCCGGTAATGGTTGATACCTTGTGTAAGGGTGTACCATTCAGTGCCGCTGCATACACTTCCAGTGAAGGGTTTTCCTGTAAAAATGTCGCCAGTTCTTCGTACACTATCTGCACCCGGCTGATACTGCCCATGGTTGACTGAACTACCTTGGGGCTGAACACATCGGCGCAGTCTTTACCGGCAATAATAGTGGTAATACCAAACCAGTCCGCGCAACGGATAATGGTACCCATATTGCCGGGATCCTGGATAGTATCTAACCCCAGGCAAAGGGTTACTGGTTGTACCGGGAATACAGGTTTTGAAAATATACCCACCACCTGGTTGGGTGTTTGCATAAAAGACAGGCGTTCCAGCTCTTTTTCATCTACTTCCGTTATTTCCGCAGCAGGCGTTACCGGCTGTTGGCGAAGCCAGCCAGCTACCGCAAACAACTGCCGTACCTGCACATTGGGTGCGCTTAATAGTTCGTTAATTATCTTGGGGCCTTCCGCCACAAACACACTATCCTGATCACGCTGACGTTTCTGGCTTAAACTTTGGATATATTTTACCTGCGATTTCACTAACATTGCACTTCGTTTTAATAAGATATGTTACCAGGCCGGCAAGTTACCTTTTTTACCATTTTCAGATATACCTTCTATTGCCTTTTAGGCTGTATGCTGGTAGTTTCCTGTACCTACCCCAGGAAATACCAGGCCGGAAAACCATTTGTATACAAAACCAACATTAACGTGGTAGGGGTTTCCAGCGCTGAAAAAAAGCGTCTGACAGAAAAACTCCAGAACCAGCTGGACGATAGCCTTAAAACCCGCATTGTATCCTACGCAGGCGTGTACCGTACCCTGTACAGACCGCCGGCTTTCGATACTTTCAATATCAGCCGGTCGCGCACTTTTATGCGTGCGCTGCTCACGGCGCAGGGCTATTTTTACCCAACCATTACAGATACATTCCAGATCGATACTGTTAACCAGCAGCAAAGGGTTACCATGCATTTCCGTGTACAGCCCGGTAAAGTGATCCGGCTCGATTCTATCGGTTACGATCTCAGCACCCCTATCCTGCAACAACTGGCAATACAGAATCGCGAAAAATCACTACTGAAAAAGAACAATCCTTATACATTGGAATCCATATCTGCCGAACTGGACAGGCTGGTCACCATTTTCCGTAATAATGGCTATTACAAACTCAGCAAGGAGGATCTGTATTGTGAGCCGGATACTGTGGTAGCAGCATTGATTGACCCTACCCTGGATCCGTTTGAACAGATCCGGCTGCTGGATTCATTGCGCAGAAAAAGAGAGAACCCTACGATCAACGTCACCTTTAAACAACGACGGGTAAAAGACAGCACCCACCTGATGCAGTTCTATATCGGTCGCGTGCGGGTGTATCCCGATCTGTCATTGATTGAAGATTCTGTTGAATCGCAGAAAGATACAACCTTGCTGGATCACTATTCATTTATTTACAGTTCCAATCGTTTCAAACTACCCTTTATTGCGCGACGTATTGCACTTAAACCGGGTACACTATATAGTCAAAGTAACTATTTTAAAACGATTAACACCTTTAATCAACTGGGCGCCTGGCAAAATGTGGATCTTCGTTTAGGCGAACATTACGATAGTATTCCCACATTGAATGCCTCATTGCGATTGTATCCTGCCAAAAAGATATTTGCCAACGCCGACCTCGAAGCCAGTCGCAACACCACGGATATCATCACTACCGGCCAGTTGTTTGGTATTGGCGTCAACAGCCGTATACTAAACCGAAATGCTTATCGTGAAGCCATACAGACCAGTACCAACGCACGTTTTGGTATTGAGTTGGGTACACAACTGATCCAGACATTGCAGGTGAGCCTGGCACATAATATTTCATTTCCGCGGTTCATAGCACCCCGTTCATTGCTGAATGCGCTGAACGTAGACGAAACAAAGCTCACTGCTCCCAGAACATTCCTGAATACCAATGCTTCTTATACCAACCGCCGTGATTTTTTTAAAGTACGTTCCTTTAACACGGCGTTCGGTTATGAGTGGACCAATAATAAAAAACGTACCTGGCAATATATTCCATTCAATTTTGAGTTTACCAACGTTATTAAAACCGATAGCCTGGTACGTCTTGAAGAACGCATTCCTTCTTACAGGTTTGCCTTTAACAATGGTTTGATCATTAGTCAGGTGCTAAGTCTCAGTACAGGACGTGAAAGAGGCAATAAACTTACCCTGTTCAGAACAAGACTGGAAGAAAGTGGTGCGTTGTTTGGTCTTATCAGGAATCTTGAACTGGGCGATCTGCGCCGCTTTATTAAACTGGATGGTGAACTGAAACATTATATCAACTACAAACGTTCATCCTGGGCTTTCAGGGCTTACGCCGGTTATGGCTTTGTATATGGTAAAACAGATACCGGCAGCGGGCATATTGTGCGTGAAAACACTTTACCCTTCTTTAAAGCATTTTATGCGGGTGGTCCTTACAGCATGCGTGCATGGCAGATCCGCAAACTGGGCCCGGGTTCTGCTACCCTGTACGATCCGCCGGACAGCACCAGCATCGACCGGTTTGGTAATATGCAGATTGAGCTGAATGCCGAATTCAGGTTCAACATTACCACTATTGCCGGCATTAAAGTGAACAGTGCGTTGTTTGTTGACATGGGTAATATCTGGAGCAAAGAATTTGATGCCAGTGGTAACAGGATCCCTGAAGCATCGTTCAAACTGGGCAGATTGTATAAGGATATTGCTATTGGCGGAGGTACCAGTTTACGATTTGATTTCGATTTTTTCATGATACGGCTCGACTGGGCTTACCAACTTAAAAACCCACGATATTCCAGTATCAATGATGGCTGGTTCCATAATCTTCGCCTGTTCGATGGACAATTCCAATTGGGTATCGGAGCTCCTTTTTAGAGAGCGGTTGCTGACGTGATTTTGTAATCGTGAGTGTCAGCGATGAGTAGTGAGCGATCACTGTTATTGCTACCTGTATTTTTTGTATAAGGTGAAAAGTAAGACATGAATCGTAACCGTCAATCGTGCGTTGATCACTGCTATTCATAATAATCCAACAAATAGCCATCAAATCATCAAGTCGTTTAGCAATCAACCAGCATTTCAAATTACCACATTCTCAGATTTTCAAATTGCCCTCAGCCTCCTCAACCCTCACTTTCCCATTACTTCCTTAATCCATGCTTCTGCTTCTGTCATGGTCATAGAGCTATCCAGGGAAAACTCACCAATGCGCGTACGACAAAGCCTGCTCAGGTAAGCACCGCATCCCAATGCTTTACCATAATCGTTTGCCAGACTTCTGATATAGGTACCGGTAGAACAAACCACCCTGAAATACACCACAGGCATTTCTATCCTGGTAATCTCAAATTCTTTAATGGTGATCTTACGTGGTTCCAGTTCAACATGCTCTCCCCTGCGCGCCAGTTCATACACACGTTTGCCATCTTTTTTGATCGCTGAGTGAATGGGTGGCACCTGTAGGATTTCGCCGGTAAACTGCCGGGTGGCTTCGTGTATTTGTTCAACAGTAATACCAGTGCTATCACCTTGTGAAACAGGCTCGCTTTCCAGGTCGTAGGTAGGTGTTGTAGCGCCCAGGGTAAACGAACCGGTATATTCTTTTTCCCGCGCCATGTATTCATTGATACGTTTGGTATACTTACCGGTACACAGGATCAGCAAACCGGTAGCCAGAGGATCAAGTGTACCTGCATGTCCTACCTTTTTGATTTTGATCATAGACCTGATCTTTCTTACCACGTCAAAAGAGGTCCATTCCAGTGGTTTATTGATCAGTAAAACTTTCCCGTCTGCAAAAATGCTGGTTATTGTATTTTCCACGCCGCGAAGATAAGCAATCGTAAGCCGTGAGGCGTCAATCGAGAGTTGATCACTGCGATTCATAACAATCCAACAATTTAACCATCAAACCATCTTAGAGGCATTTTCAAATTCCCGCATTCTCAAATTTCAAATTGACTTCAGTAGCCATCACCTCTAAATAGCCTGTCTTGCCTTCAGCTCCAGATATTTATTCACTGTATCAACGGTCAGGTTCTGAGGCGTAGAAAGAATAGTGAAAATACCGTGTTGCTGCAGTTCTTTTACAATCAGTCTTTTTTCATAGACAAACTTTTCGGCAATGGTCCTGATGTACAACGATTCTATATCATTGGCAGGCTGTTCTGTAAGCTGGTGTAGTTCAGTATTCTCAAAAAATACGACAAGTACCAGGTGATTGCGTGCAATGCTGCGGATATAAGGCAACTGGCGCTGCAAACCGGACAATGATTCAAAATTGGTGAACAGTACGATCAGGCTGCGCTGTGTAATGCGTGTGCGCACAAGTGCATACAATTTTTCAAAATCACTTTCCAGGAACTTTGTCTGTTGGTTATACAGTGCTTCCAGAATATTACCCATTTGCGAAGCCTTGCGATCGGCAGGTAATACCTGTCCTATCTGTTCTGAAAATGTGATCAGGCCGGCCCTATCTTGTCTTATCAATGCTACACGAGATAAGATCAGGGTAGCATTAATGGCATAATCCAGCAGCGTCATACCTTCAAAAGGCATTTTCATAACACGGCCTTTGTCAATAATACAGTATACCTGCTGACTGCGTTCATCTGTAAAATTATTCACCATCAGTTGTCCGCCTTTGCGGGCTGTGGCTTTCCAGTTGATGCTGCGGATATCATCACCAGTTACATATTCTTTGATTTGTTCAAACTCAAGACTATGACCGATCTTCCGGATCTTACGACTTCCGGCTTCTGAAAGATTGTTGGAATAGGCCAGTAATTCAAACTGGCGCAATGCCAGGTAGGAAGGCAATACCCTTACCATCTGTGGTTGCTCCACCTTGATGCGTCTTACCAGCAAACAAAGAGGGCTTCTTACAAATACATTGATATCGTTGAACTGGTATTCACCCCGCTCTACCGGTCGTAAAGTATACTCCAATTCCTTTTCTTCACCGCCGGCCATGGAAGTATGCAACAAAAAATCCCGTTGCTGAAACTGTACCGGTATTTCATCCAGCACACGTACATCGGTACGGAATGAATAACCATTCTTCAATAAGATCTGAACCTTATTATGATCCCCGTTGCTGAAACGATCTGCTGACTTGCGTTCCGCCTTCAGAATATTGGCTCTTAAAAACAGCACCACATAATCCAGTAAAATCAGTGCAATAAAGAAGAACAGTATCAGCAGCATAATGCGATACATCCATTCCCAGTTGAACGAAACAATAAAACCGGCAATGATCACCGCAAACGCTGTGTAAAAACGGCGTGTAAAAAACAACGGTTGTATATAACGACGATAAAAAGACATAGTTAGTGATTACCGGGGTACTTCAATGCCGTGTATGATTTGGCTGATCACATCATCTGTACTGCTGCCTTCCATTTCCTTTTCGGGTGTAAGCACAATACGGTGACGCAATACAGCAGGCGTAACATAGATAATATCATCCGGCGTTACAAAATCACGATCACGCATAGCAGCAAGTGCTTTGGCACTATTCAATATACCAATAGAAGCCCTTGGTGAAGCGCCAAGGTAAATAGATTTATGATAACGCGTATTGCCTACAATAGTGGTAATAAAATGAATAAGTTTTTCTTCCACGTGTATAGTGCGTACCTGTTTGCGCAGGTCTTCAATTTGCTGCGGTGTTAATACGGTTACTACCTGCTCTACCATACTGTTCAGTCCCAGTTGGTGATGATTGGCTACAATGCGCGATTCCTGTTCCTGGGTAGGATACGTAACATTGATCTTGAACAGGAAACGGTCCAACTGTGCTTCCGGCAGGTGATAGGTGCCTTCCTGCTCAACAGGGTTCTGCGTAGCCACTACCATAAAAGGGGTAGCCAGGCTATAGGTCTGCCCATCTACTGTTACCTGTCTTTCTTCCATTACTTCAAACAAGGCCGACTGTGTTTTGGCCGGTGCGCGGTTGATCTCATCGATCAACACAATATTGCTGAAGATAGGTCCCTGCTTAAACAGGAAAGCACTTTCTTTCGGATTAAAAATGGATGTTCCCAATACATCACTGGGCATCAGGTCGGGCGTAAACTGTATACGCGAAAAACCTACTGCAATACTTTTGCTGAGCAGTTTGGCCGTTAATGTTTTGGCTACACCCGGTACTCCTTCTATCAACACATGCCCGTCTGACAACACCGCAGCCAGTAACAATTCAATCATTTGTTCCTGTCCTACTATCACTTTGCCGATCTCCTGTTTTAAATTATCAACAGATTGCTGCAGGGAACTCAGGTCGGTTCTTTGCTGAAAAAAGTTCTCTTCCATTATTATGTATGTTTATAAAAGTTCTCGAATTTCTGATTCAGGGTTAATAACATTTCATCCGGTACTGCATTTTCGTCCTGTATATACCGGATGTGATACAACAGATCTTTTATAGCTGCACGGTCGTAACCACTTTTATATGCCAGCCGGTGTTCAAAATCTTCATCTGCCACGGCTGTACGGATATTGTAACGCGTACGCACATAGTCCATAAAATGCGCAGTCATTTTCTGGGCAAGATTCTTATTATCCCTGCGCTGAAAATACAAACGACCAATAGTCTTTACAAAATCAAGCGATGCATTTTTAAGCGGTTGTACAACAGGTATCATACGCTGTCTGCGTTTAGATTCAAACACATACACAATAGCCAGCAATGCCAGCAAACACCAGAAAGCCACATTAAATCCTCTTTGTTTTAATATCCAGCCCAGTGCAGAAAAACCACCACCACTGCTACCATCACCATTGCTATGATAGCGAAAATAGTCATCCCACAAAATGTATTGTGTACCCGCAGGCAGGTAGGAGAACACTTCATCGTAATATGCTTTGTTATCCTTGTGCAGCAGGAAGAAATTACTTAGTGCCAATGGCGCCAGGTGAATATACAGGGAGCCGCCGCCTTCGTAAGTGAACCGTACAAAATCAGCCCTGCCATTGTTATCTCTTCCTAAAACAGTTGTAATGGAAGAATCTATGGACGAGAAATAATTATCCCTGGCATCACCCGGATAAGTAAAAGAATGAACATTGTTTGTTACCGGATCTGTAACACTGACATTTAATGAGTCAAAAAAATTATAGTAACCGGAAGAATAGCCCGTTTTCAACCGCAGCGTATCCAGCAGGTTTTCACCAATACGAAACGCCGAAATAAATACATTACGTCCCTGCCCTACCATTGACAGTATTGCGTTCAGTTCTTTTTCATCGGGCAATACAGTCTGGCCAATGATAATATAACTAGTTTTATTGGCGCTGTATTGCAGATCATCTTCTGATGATTCATGTACAGTAAAAGAACGGTAACGATCGGGAGAACGTTTATTGAGTGCTACTCTGGCATGCGGGAAAACATGCTGAAGATTTTCATACGCATAAAAAGTACCATAGGGAATTTTATCGCTGCGCCACAGTGTAAGGCGTTTATTCAACGTTTTATCATTGCCGCTGCACCCTGCCAGGAGTACCAACAGCAATAACCCGGGAAAATATAATAAAATACGCATCAGTAGTTCAGCACTTTAAAAAAGCCAAGAAATTGATCGTGTATCATGGTAAACTGCTCATTGGTCAGCGCAAACTCACCATACCATACATAGTCATAGGCACGGGTTAAAAAACGGAATTCACGCGCATGACCATGCGGTGTAACCTGCAACTGGTAATCGTTGTTGGTAGCCTGCGCATGATACCGTATCCAACCTTTCGCATCCAGCTTGTGCAATGTTTGCAGGTACAGATAGCGAACCGCCATACGATGATCGCCGGCAGCAATGGCTTTCTGCAACGCCTCGTCCAGGTTCACTTCATGAATATCGCCTGTATCCCCGCCATCTGCGTTTTTCAGTTTGCGCGATGTACGGGACATATACAGATTGTTCACAATGATAATGCGGTACAGGATAAACAGCAACAATCCTCCCAGTAGAACATATCCTATAGAGCGAACCGCTTCACTGCTGAAAAACTCAGCAATATAATCCCAGAGAGATTTTCCGGTTCTTACAGGTTTTTCTTTCCAGTATTCAGGATCATTGGCATATTCAAATTTCTTATCCTGTTTCATGGCATGTACCACAGAATCCGGAACCATGCGCATTACAGGTGCAGCCGAAACAATATCTGTTTCATTGGTTGCCTGCTCCTCATCGTCAACATCTTCCGCAGGTGCTGCCACCACAGCAGTATCAATATACTCCTGCGCTGCAACACGTGTACAGGCCAGTAACAGTAAAAAGCATATCACAATTCTGTTCATGTAAGCCCCGTTGTTTTGCTTCCGCAACTTCATGTTGATCATGAGATGCATCAGCATGGAATATTTTCAAATTTGTTTTATGATACAGTGCCCGGCAGTTGTAGTTTCCTGGCAACACGGTATGGATACCATACAAAATACCACATAATAAAGCTGAATGATGAAACCAGGATGGATATACTGATCCATTTGGGCATGGTAGAATATCGTGTAATATAGCCTTCCAGGAAGGCTGCTGCAATAAATACCGGTACCAGTCCTATCATCAGTTTAAGACCTGCTTTGGCACCCAGCTTCAGCGAATCTATCCGCTTGTGCGTTCCGGGGAACAGAATACTGTTTCCCAGTATAAAGCCGGCACCACCTGCAATGATAATAGCCGATATTTCCAGTGTTCCATGTACCCAGATCACCAACACCGACTGCCATCCCAGTCCCTTTGCAAAGAACATATACTGAAATGCGCCCAGCATAACACCGTTCTGGAACAACATCCATGCAGAACCTATTGACAGTACAATACCAAATACAAAAACACCAAAAGCCACCTTAATGTTGTTCAATGCAATACCCAGGAACATAGATATTTTATCATTGTCCTTATATACACCAAACGGATCCCCTTTGGCAATATTCTCTTCCGTCATTTCAACATAATTATCGCCCAATACACCGCGGATAAACGTCTCATCATGCGAAGCTGAAAAAGCGGCCATTATAGCAAACAGCGTAAATATTACAAACGAACACAACAGTTCACGACGGTATTTGTAGGCTACCAGTGGCAGCTCTGTTTTCCAGAAACGTGTAAAGCGAGAAGATTCCTCGCGTTTGTTCTTATAAATGCCCAGGTAAATTTTAGATGCCAGCCCGTTGAGATAAGTAGTGACCTTGCTTTGAGGATAAAAGGTTTTGGCATAGCCCAGGTCATTCACCAGTTCTGTAAATTGCTGTGCCATTTCATCCGGGTCGCGGGCAGCCTCATATTGATACTGCTTCCACTTTTCAATGTTCTTTTTCAGGAAAAGGCCTTCTCTCACAGGTTATTTTTTTATTGTTTATGGCTGCCGGTTAAAAATAAAAACGATTATTTTGACGATTAAATATAATAGTTAAATTTAGAACGTTTATTATTTGGAAGTACGAATTTTAGCCGTGAAACACAGGATTTTACATTTCGCACTTCATATTTTGGATTTTATTATTTATTGACCATGCTGCTGGTTAAATTAGATACTGGTTTTAATATAGAGGTGGAATTTCCCATCTCACCTTTCCATAAACGCCTTTTTGCGTGGTTTATTGATTCATTTATATGCTGGATCTATATCCGCATTATGCAGGAATTGGTAAATTTTAATTCTGACTGGAACTGGGTGTCCATTGTAGCCGGTCTGCCTCTCTTGTTCTACCACGTGGTAAGTGAGATCACCATGAACGGGCAGAGCATTGGCAAAAAAGTAATGCGTATCAAGGTCATTACCGAAGAGGGCGGTCAACCCAGCATTGGCCAGTACATTATCCGCTGGCTATTCAGAACAGTGGATTTTGCCGTTTGGATCTTTATTGCTGCCATCTTAGGCACCCTGCCCTGGTGGTCGTTTCCGGTAGGTTTCCTGGGACTGGCCTGCGTTATCCTGACCCCCAAATCGCAACGCATTGGCGACCTGGTAGCAGGAACGATCCTGATTGACCTTAAAAACCGTACTTCCTGGGAGGATACAGTATTTACAGAAGTAGAAGACACCTATAAGCCACGCTATCCGCAGGTAATGCAATTGAGCGACCGGGACATTAACACGCTTAAAAGCATTATTGAAACCATCCGCCGTAAAAATGATTATGAACTGGCCATGCGTATTGCAGACCGTATCAAATCAAAACTGAAAATGGATACCGACCAGGATTCCCCTGAGTTTTTACAAACGCTGCTGAAAGATTACAACTACTATTCAACAAGGTAGATCCGGTTCAAAATATCAAAGCCCCGGCTGGTAAATTAACGGCCGGGGCTTTTAGTTTCCGGACTTTATATCCGTATTAGATAATATTATATTGGTATTCTAGTACGACAAAGCAGCCAGCATAAAAGCAAATGCTATCACCCAGATAGCCAATACAATAATAGTAAGGATACCTACAAACTTAAAAGAAAGTTTAAGTTGTTGAAAAGAGCCGCCCAGTACCTGCTGATCATTGTTGCTTAATGCTGTTTGCATACGGGTAGCAAACCGGAACAAGAATAAACAGGGAAAAAAGTAAATAACAGCAAATAGAATATAAACCAATGTAGCACCCAATGCGTAACCGGTTCCATAAGCAGCCCCTTCCATTTTTGACATTGATAAACCAATGGCAGAACCTGCAAAAAATGAAATGCATACGGTAATACCGCAGGCAACAAAACCTACAATAGCCAGAAACTTTGCCCAGCGGGCTGTTTCAGAAAGATTGCGTGCTATCAGCGGATCAATCTGTAATTCAAATAAGCTTTCTGTTGATTGTTCCATATAAGCAGTTGGTTTAAGTAAAAAACGTTTTGGTTAATATTTACAGCCAAAGCAATGTCAGCATTATATTCCCAGCGCCCGGCCCATACCAAACGATGATATCATCAGAACGACCAGTACCATGAGGGACAGCGCAATGATGACAAGAATACCTAAAAATTTGAAATACCCGCTCAGGTTGCCTGCACCTTCATTCAACTGATACTGGTTATCAGTAGCAATGCCTGCACTTACCTGGCTGGCAAAACGCAGTAGCAACAGGTTTAAGCCTATTGATATTCCCAATGCAATAAGTCCTCCCAATATACCGCCTGCCATTGCTGCGGTACCCCCGGAACGGATCATGGTATTTACAAACGAAAGACCGGCACCCACCAGCCCCAGTATACCTACCAAACGTGCCCAGCGGGCGGCAGCTTGAAGATGTTCACGGGCTGTATCATCTATAGTAACCTGGAATAATTCGTTGTTGTATTGTTGTTCTTCCTGCATAAAAAAATTTAAAAACGGCTCAATGAGGCTGCAATAATGTTATAGGCATTCAATACAAAACCCAGTATTGCAACAACGCCATTGATCATAAAATAATTTCTTAAAAATCTCAGTCCTTCATTGAAGCTACGTTGATCCTGCCGTTCAATACCAGTGCGAACCAGCTTCGCAAAACGATACAGCATTAACCCGATAAACAAAACGAACAGCGATACACAGATCACGGTAGCAACAAGCACACTGCCCAGATCAGCTATTCCCGGTAACACTGCTGACATTGCCTTGTTCAAAGCTGCACTGGCAAAAACAGAGACCAGCAATGCCAGGCCTATGCCAATGAAATATATAATGGCAATAAATGAAGCCCATTTGGAAGCGTTAAGAAATTTTTGCCCTGCATCGTGATCGACCCGCAATCCGAACAGAGGTTCATCAGGTGAATTTTGTTCTGTCATAATTAAATGTGGTTGTGAAAATTTGGACAAACTAATTTAGAGTATTTTTTGCAGCATTTTCAGTATGGATACTTACTGAAAATAAATAACAGGTAACAAACGATGGAAATGATATGTACCACCACTTCTATAAATGTCATCACCGAATTGCGGTACAACCATTTCAGCGATTGATTGAACAGTTCCGTTTGCCTGGTTTCAATACTTATTTTACACTGACGCGTAAAATAGAAATAAAAACTGATCTGTACTATAGATAACACCGTAATTACTGCAGAACACAACAGGTAAACCGACATAAACACTCCGCGCGGAGCGGCGCCAGACTTCAGATATGCCATTTGCTGTACCAACAGGAAACCCATGGTAGACAATGAGACCAAAACCGCCCCGATCAATATCCATACCGTTAACCGGTATACTTTCACCAGGTAATTCGCCCCTTCCGGCTGCAAAGTGATCTCAAATAAATTGTCGGTTGTATCTTGCATAAGCGGTAAAATAAAAAAATAGTTGCCGCTACACAAGAGCAACAACTATTTCAGTGATTTATGGATCCGGCGATTTTGAGATTTAGTGGCTTACATCTAAAAATTCCTTCCTCAACAATTCTGCAATTCCTTAGTATGCCTGCGCAAACAACACCCGTTGTTTACTGGGTTTACCACTGAATACACAAACGCCATCTTCCTGTTTTGCATCCAGCGGAATACAACGAATGGTAGCCTTGGTAGCTTCTTTAATAGCCGCTTCTGTTTCAGCAGTACCATCCCAGTGTGCAGCAATAAAACCGCTTTTTTCTTCCAGTACTTTCTTAAACTCATCCCAACTGTTCACTTCGGTAATACGTTCGTTGCGGAAAGCCAGGGCCTTGTTGTAAATAGCCTGCTGAATTTCATCCAGCAAACCGGCAATGCGTTCTGCAAGACCATCCACGGGAACACTTTGTTTTTCGCGTGTATCCCTGCGTGCCAGCTCTACGGTATTATTCTCCAGGTCGCGCACACCCAGTGCTACACGTACCGGTACACCTTTCATCTCGTATTCAGCAAATTTCCAGCCCGGACGTGCGTTATCATTGTCATCGTACTTCACACGAATACCCAGCGCTTTCAGTTTTTTTACCAGTTCCAGCGCTTTTATGTCTATCTGCGCTTTCTGTTCGTCACCTTTATAGATTGGAACGATCACCACCTGCAAAGGAGCAATTTTAGGAGGTAATATCAGCCCTTCATCATCACTGTGCGCCATTACCAGGGCACCGATCAGGCGGGTACTTACGCCCCAGCTGGTAGCCCACACGTAATCCAGTTTATTGGATTTATCGGAGAATTTAACATCAAATGCTTTGGCAAAATTCTGTCCCAGGAAATGCGAAGTTCCTGCCTGTAATGCTTTGCCATCCTGCATCAGTGCCTCAATGCAATAAGTATCCACGGCACCTGCAAAACGCTCGCTTTCAGATTTTACCCCTTTTATCACTGGCAGCGCCATCCAGTTTTCTACAAAATCAGCATATACATGCAGCATCTGCACTGTTTCTGCAACTGCTTCTTCGGCAGTTGCGTGGGCAGTATGACCTTCCTGCCACAAAAATTCGGCAGTGCGCAAAAACAGGCGTGTACGCATTTCCCAACGCACCACGTTGGCCCATTGGTTAATCAGGATCGGCAGATCACGGTAGGATTGGATCCAGCCTTTATAGGTATTCCAGATAATCGCTTCACTGGTAGGACGAACCACCAGTTCTTCTTCCAGTTTTGCTTCGGGGTCAACCATCAGTTTACCCTTATGAGCAGGATCGGTTTTAAGACGGTAGTGAGTTACCACGGCACATTCTTTGGCAAAACCTTCTGCATTCTTTTCTTCGGCCTCAAAAAGACTTTTTGGTACAAACAGTGGAAAATAGGCATTTACGTGACCGGTGTCCTTAAACATCTTATCCAGTGCATCCCGCATATTTTCCCATAAAGCGAATCCATAAGGTTTAATCACCATACAGCCCCTTACCGCTGAATAATCGGCCAGGCTGCCCTTAATAACAAGATCATTATACCATTGCGAATAGTCTGCGCTTCTGCTGGTAATCTCTTTACTCATGTTAGTGGTTAAGTTTTTGCTTTCCAGGGCCTTTTAATCGTTTTTTAACGCCCGTTTACCGATAAATTTTAACAATCTGCCTGAAATATTTTATAGATAAACAGGCCTTTTTGTCGTAATTTTAGTGTTATGAAGACGCAAAAGTAGCAACTTCAACCTAAAACTGTAAAACCATTATTATGAGTTCCAGATTTATACTCTTCGGTTTGGTAGTTGTAACAGCCTTTACAAGTTGTTCAATTTATAAATCAGGTCAAACTCCTGACGATGTTTACTATTCGCCTGCACGCGAAGTAGCCGCTGGTGACAGTTATTTGTCTATGGACGATAACAACAGGAACCGCAACTACCGTTCAGACGATTATTCATATTCATCTTACGATGATTACTGGTTACGTATGCGTGTTCGTAATCCATACAGGTGGTCAACCTTTTATGATTACGACATGTATGGCGGTAACCCATATATGATGCCTTACGGCTATTACAATCCGTATATGTATGGTGGTTATGCCAACTATTATGGCTTTGGATTCACCAGCAACTACTGGAATAATTATTATTACTGGAACAGCTTCTACAATCCTTACAATCACTACATCGTGATCGGAGGCGGTTCAAAAGGCGGCAACACTCCTTACAACACAGTGCGCAACCTGAATATGAACACCTACAGAAGCCCTGCCGGTTACAATAATCTGAACAATCAGCAGTCACTGCGCAGCACCCGTCCATCTTACCAGTATAACAATAGCAATGTGGGTGGACGCAGGGTTACTACCGGCGGAAGAGATAGCTATTACGCCCCTTCCAACGACCGTCCTGTAAGAGCTTATACACCTCCTGCACAAACTTATACTCCTGCCAGAACATATTCAGGCGGTAGTACAGGCAGCGCGGGAAGCAGTGGCAGCAGCGGTGGCGGTGGTGGAACCGGAAGCAGACCAGTCCGTAATTAAAATCAGGCTTCAACTCCCGCGGCATAAAAGTTATTTAAATATTTACAGGAGGAACCAGGATTTGAGATCTCTTGAATTTTGTTTCCTCCTTTTTTATGTATTTACCTATAGAATAGACGTGTATGAAGATCAGATTAAGTCTCCTGATTTTAATGATTGCCAGCCATCAGCTATATGCCCAGATACCCGAGGATGCCATCCGGATGAGTTGGATAACGCCTTCCGGTACCGCCCGTAACCAGGCCATTGGTGGTGCTGCCGGCTCTCTTGGCGGTGAGATTACCAACCTGTTCATCAACCCTGCAGGACTGGGTTTTTACAAAGTGCCTGAAATTGTTCTTACTCCCGGTATCAGCCTGTTGAAAAGCAATGGCGAGTTTCGCGGTACAGATGCCACATCCAACCAGTTGACACGCTTCAGCATCGGTACTTCCGGTGTGGTATTACCTATCAGCAGCTATGACCGGCGCAGAAGCGCAGCTTTTAGCATAGGTATCAACAGAACTGCCAATTTCAATAATGTAGTGCACTACCAGGGACAAAATGATTACAGTTCTTTTTCAGAGCCTTTTGCAGTGGAATTTGCCAATTCCGGTTTGCCTATTAATGTAAATCTTACCAATGCACCACTTACATTAGGCACCAAACTGGCTACCTACACCTACCTGATAGACACCCTGAAAGTGAACGGAGCTTATGAAATTGTTGGAGCACCTCAGCATGATGCGATCCTGGCCAATACCAACGCCTTGCTGAACCAGGAAAAAACAGTCACATCCAAAGGCGGCATTACTGAAGTAGCCATTGGATATGCAGCGAATATGAACGATAAATTCTATTTCGGTGGCAGTATCGGTATTCCCATTGTAAGCTATTCCCGTACCACTGTATTCCGCGAATCGGATGCAGGAAATGCACCCAACAAATATTTTGACTACGCTACTTATCAAACAGATTATAAAGCATCCGGTGCAGGTTTTAATGCCAAACTGGGTATGATCATGAAAGCCAGCACCACGCTGCGCCTGGGGCTTGCTATCCATACCCCCACCCTTTACGGCCTGCGTGAAAGCACTACAGAGCGTATTGAGAATAAAGTAAAAAACCTTAATTCTCCGGGTTACTCTGTGTATACAGCTACTGCAGACGATCTGGGTGTGGTGATCCCTACCTATCGGTATGACATGGTTTCGCCCTGGAAATTTATCGTGAGCGGTACCTATCTTTTTGGTGAAATAGCAGACGTAACCAAACAGAAAGGATTTATCACAGCCGATATAGAGTATGTTACCCATCGCTCTTCCAAATTCAGTTCTGCCAATGAAGAAGATGACGGCAGCTATTATAAAGCTGTGAACCAGGTGATCAAAGACAGTTATAAAGGCACTTTTAATTTCCGCGTAGGTGGTGAAATGAAATTCAACACCATGATGGGGCGCCTGGGATTTTCTTACTACGGCAATCCCTACAAAGACAAGGAGCTGAAAGGAAGCAGGATGAATGTGAGCGGCGGACTTGGTTATCGCAATAAAGGTGTTTTTATTGACCTGGCTTATGTATACAGCATAGTAAAAGACACCGATTTCCCTTATCGCCTTCCTGACAAGGCTAATACCTTTGCTTATGTTAAAGGTAAAAGCAGCAATGTGGTGATGACAGTAGGATTTAAATTGTAACCGTTGCCCAAAAACCTGTAGCACACCATCTCAGAACGCAATAAAACATGAAACCCCTCCTGGAAAGGAGGGGTTTTAGTTTAGAGGTTACTAAACCATATTAATCATTAACCATAAACCATTAACTTTTACCTATCGGAATGATTTCTTTATAATTATTTTGGGTTAAGGGGTTATCTGTTGTTGCTGATGTAAAGTTGCATCTGAATAGCCACATTTAAAACGTTCATCTACCATTAATTAAGCGCGGTATCAATAAAACTTAGCATGCCTTAAGTAAAAATGCTTAGTGAAGTACCAAAAGAGGGGAATTCAACTGTAGTTGTATGAATTTCAACGTACCATACCAGCAGTACAATAGCTCAATACTTCCTGCAAAGCTGCCGGATGAAACCACTGGATAGATGTGTCTTTCTTAAACCAGGTCATCTGGCGTTTGGCATATTGACGTGTATTTTTCTGTATCAGCGCGATGGCTTCCTGCAATGAAATATTGCCATCAAGATAATCAAACATTTCGCTGTAGCCCACCGTACGCAGTGCATTGAGATGTCGCCAGGGTTCCAGCACACGTACTTCATCAGTTAATCCCTGTGCTATCATTTCATGCACACGCTGATCTATATTGTTGTGCAAAATTTCTTTGGGAAGCTCAAGCCCTGTTTTGATAACATTGAAAGGCCTGTTAATTGTTTTGCGTTGTTGAAAACTACGAATGGACTGCCCGGTGGCCAGTTTTATTTCCAGTGCACGCATCAAACGCTGTGGATTCCGGATTTCGCCTGTGCTGTAGTACAAAGGATCATGCTGCTGCACCTGTTGCTGTAACCATTCCAGGCCTTTTTCTTTAAAAGCGGATGTGATCTGTTCGCGTACCTGTTGTGATACAGGTGGCATATCATCCAGTCCTTCACAAAATGCTTTTATATACAGGCCGGTACCGCCAACCATCACCGCTACATCATGCTGTTGAAAAATAGTATCCGCAACCTGCAATGCATATTGCTCAAATACGGCTGCATTCACATCATCGTGTATGGAATGCGAGTTAATAAAATAATGATGTACCTGTTGTAACTGTTCCGCTGAAGGTTTGGCTACACCGATAGACATTTCGCGGAAACATTGCCTGGAATCGGCAGAAATGATCTCAGTATTAAAATGCTGCGCTATAGCAATGGCCAACGCGGTTTTCCCTGCAGCAGTTGGCCCTGTAATAATAATGCAGGTTTTCTGTTTCATGAATTGAAGATCAGCGAAAAGAATACATAATTAGAAATGGCGAACTTTATACCCACAATGCTGATTACCGGAAAAAATGATCCTTTCCCCACATTTCCGGGATAGCCTGCCACTAATAATCTTCTTCTTTTCCTTCCTCATCTCCTACCACATCTTCTTCATCGTCATTTCCATCACCATCGCCTTCTTCACCAAAGCCATCGGCACCGGCTACCAGATCGTATTTCTCTTCCATTTCGGTCAGCTTATCGCCGGCCAATCCTTTAGTGCCATATTGTGAGGGGGCAATACCTTCTGATTTTGCCACAGCCGGGTAATCCAGGCGTGCATTCTCGTCTTTTGAAACATTGATCAGTTCCACCAGGAAGCTCCAGCCTTTTACAAAGTCGTACACGTAAATGAACTTCTGGTTCGGATCACGTATCTCAGATCCGATGGAAGTATCCTGCATCAGCAACGGAGGTGCCTTGTATGCTTTGTCGTATTTCTCCAGGCTGATCTCCCTGCCGCGTTGCCAATGATCATTGCTGCGGTAAAAAGTAGCCTGGTGCTTGCTGTCAAACTCGTAAGCCTTCAATATTATCTGGTGCAGTTGTAAAAAAGTCTGTGTGTGTTTTACAACTACATCACGATAAATGCTATCGTCTTCTTCAAAGTATACCCTGAATTTTAATACAGCCATATCTGCTTTAATAGTTTAAGTTCATTATAGAAGCCTGCTACTCAGCCTTTTTACTATCCTATAATGTATCCGCGGTTTCAAAAATAAGACAATTGAATATTCTGCACAACTATCATACCACAGGCCCCCAGTACCACTGCCTTTTCCTTAAAGTATAATGCCTGGTTCCGGGTATTCCGGCACCAGATTTTTATTAATTATTGTTGCTGATTTTTATTTTACCGGTTTCAGATCCATCTCAGCAGCTTTTTTCATCATAAAGCTATACGCTTCCTCGTAAGTATTACTGATCTCTCCATCCAGTATCGCTTCGCGGATGGCATTTTTCAGATCGCCCACAGCCCTTGATGGCTGTAAGGCAAATATTTCCATGATCATTTCGCCGGTTATAGGTGGCTGCCAGTTGCGGATACGATCTTTTTCTTCCACCTCTTTCAGGCGGGCGCGCACCATCTCAAAATTTTCGAGATAGCGTTTTACTTTTTGCTTATTCTTGGAAGTAATATCGGCTTCGCAAAGCATCATCAGCGCTTCCATATCATCTCCCGCATCAAACAACAATCTTCGTATAGCAGAATCGGTAATGTTTTCTTTTGTAAGACTGATAGGTCGCAGGTGCAATTCTACCAGCTTGCGCACAAAACGCATTTTTTCGTGTTGCGGCAATTTCAGTTTGGCAAATATTTTAGGTACCATCCGCCCACCTACCACTTCATGCCCGTGAAAGGTCCAGCCATGTCCCTGCTCAAATTTTTTAGTGGCGGGTTTACCAATATCGTGCAACAGGGCAGCCCATCGTAACCACAGGTCGTTTGACACACGGCATACATTGTCGATCACCTGTAATGTATGGTAAAAATTATCTTTATGTCCCATGCCATCAATATACTCAGCTCCTTCCAGGTCCGTCATCTGTGGGAAAATGATATGCAGCAAACCGCTTTTGTACAACAGGTCAAAACCAATGGAAGGCTTTTTACTCAGTAGTATTTTATTCAGTTCTTCTGTAATACGTTCCTGTGAAATAATGCTGATACGCTCTGCATTGTCTTTGATGGACTGGAAAGTTTCCGGTGCAATGGTAAAGTCCAGTTGCGTGGCAAAACGGATAGCACGCATCATACGCAATGGATCATCACTGAAGGTTTGGTGAGGATCCATGGGTGTGCGAATGATCTTTTTTTCCAGATCCTCCAAACCTGTAAAGGGGTCGATCAGCTTACCATAATCATCTTTGTTCAAACTGATAGCCAGCGCATTGATGGTAAAGTCGCGGCGTTCCTGGTCATCCTTTAAAGAACCAGGCTCTACTTCAGGATTGCGGGTGTGATGCCGGTAACTTTCTTTACGGGCTCCTACAAATTCAATATCCCAATCGCCATTTGCTTCTACCTCTGTATCGGTATCTGTTTTATTTACCGGGGCATTATCACCAGTAGAGAAATGTTTCAGACATATATGTGCCGTACCAAAAGTTTTAAAATAAGAAACCCTTGGCTGGGGTTGAAAACGACGGGCAACAGCATGTGCCAGTTCAATACCATCGCCCACACAAACAATATCGGCATCTTTGGTTACCCGGCCGATCAGCTTGTCGCGCACAAAACCACCAATCAGGTAACAGGGTACGCCCATTTCCCCGGCCGCATGTGCTATTTTCTTAAAAACAAACAGTTCCTTCTCGGTGCAATTAATATCCATAAGCGATGCAAAGGTAAGAAGTGCAGGGGAAACGGGAATTAGCTACCGTGAGCGGTCTGCAGTCAATTTGAAAATTTGACAATGCGGGAGTTTGAAAATGCCCCTAAGATGGTTTGATGGTTATTTGTTAGAGAGCAGGCATGAAGCCGGAAGTCTGAGGTCTGAAAAAGCACATGAGGACAAGGTATCAGGAATTAGATGTTAGCTGTTAGCAGCAAGCCCTTATCAACTTTTCAACTGTTTACTCTTTGAACCTATCTTTGTGTCTCCGCATCTTTGTGGTTCAAAAAATCCGAACGTCATTGCGGTTTTGCGATACCTCGCTCTCTTTGCGTGAAATAAACGATGAGTGGCAAGTCGCAACCAGGAATAGCAGTGATCTTCTCACGATTGACGATTTACGCTTCTCAATATCTCCCCCCTGTTCCCAATGTATTCAGCAATTGTTCGTTCCGGATGTCGCGGGCACATTTAAAATGCCCCAACGGGCAGGCTTTGCGGCCATGTAAACCACAGGGACGACAAGGTAATGCCTCTTCTACTTCTACAACAAAACTGATATCAGACAATGGTCCGAAACCAAAAGAAGGCAATGTGGAGCAATAGATCGCTGTAACAGATGCATTGACAGAAGATGCAAAATGCATCGGTGCTGAATCATTTACATAGTTCATTTGCGCGTCTTTCATCAATGCGGCAGATTGCAGAAAACTCATCTTTCCACAGAGATTGATGACGGCATGTTGCGGGCATGCTGTACTGATACCATCACCCAATGCAGCATCACCAGGGCCACCCAGTATGTATACTGTTAACCCGGCAGGTAATGTATTTACAAAATCGATCCACTTATCCAGCGGGTATTGTTTGGTAAACCATACCGAAGCGGGTGAGATGGTAATAAATGGTATTTTTTTATATGTTGCTGCAAAAGCATAATCTGCGGCTGACGGATGTAGCACGGGTTTTACCACTGTTGCATCTGTAAAATGTTTTACCAGTGCAGTATTGCGTTCTGCTTCGTGCAAAGGTTTATCTGCAGTGCTGATAATATGCGGAATGCTGCGGGTGAAAAAACGACTGAACGGATTTTTATTAAAACCAATGGTTTCCCCGGCACCGGAAAAAGCAGTGAGTATACCGGTGGCAGCAAAACGCTGTACATTGATCACTTTATCGTACCGGCGACTGCGCACATACTGCAACAGCTTCCACAGGTTTTTGAGCTTGCCGTTTTTTTTATCCCATACCAATACCTCATGCAAAAAAGGATGATCTTTCAATAATCCTTCATTGCCTTTGCGCACCATGAAATCAATTTCTGCATCCGGAAAATGACGATGCAGTTTTTCAATAATGCCTGTGGCTAGTACCACATCTCCAATAAATGCCGTTTGTATTACCAGAAATTTCTGCATCCTACAACTTTAAACCTTTAACCTTGCGCCTTGTACTTATACCTTGTACTTTCCATCTTATACCTTTCCACCATTATGGCCTCAGTACCGTTACAGTTCCATCATCATGCCATTTTACTACTGCCGATGGCTGGTGTGGAGTATTATCATCCTGGCGATAGTTGACAATGTAATCTACGCCCCGTAAAATATGCGGAGAAACGTCTTTAAAAAAAGCCGGAGACGGATGCCCGGAAACGTTGGCAGAAGTTGATACCAGCGGTTTTCGCAGTCTTTTTACCAGGTGACGGCAAAAACTTTCTTTTACAATACGTATGGCTACAGATCCGTCGGCATGTACCAGGTTATCGGCCACACCAATAGCTCCATCGTAAATTACTGTAGTGGGTTTATGTACTGTTTCCAGGTAATTGAATACTTCCAGGTTGGGTTGTGATACGTAGTTTAAAAGATCGCGTTCATCCGCCAGCAGAACGATCATCCCCTTGGTTTCTTCGCGCTCTTTCAATGCATATATCTTCTTTACAGCTTCGGGGTTGGTGGCATCGCATCCTATACCCCAGATAGTGTCAGTAGGATATAATATTAATCCTCCCTGCTGCAGTACCAGTAGTGCGTTGTTGACGTCTTGTGAAAAATCCATGCCCAAATGTACTGAAACACAAGGTATATCAGATAGGAACCGTTGTTCATGCAATAAAAAAATATAATACAACAGGGTTTACCGGCGGCCCTGTACAGAGAATATTTGAAGTCGTATTTTTACGCCGTCTAATACATTGATAATAAATAGTATTTTTGGATAAATTTTTGAGCATGGAATTACAATCACAGATAGCACAAGCATGGGCCGACAGAGAATTGCTGAAAGACAATAGATATATTGAAGCGATCCGCGCTGTAATGGAAGAGATAGACAAAGGTCGTTTGCGTGTAGCTACGCCGGGCGAGCAGGGATGGACTGTCAATGAATGGGTAAAACAAACAATACTATTGTACTTCAGTACACAACCCATGCAAACATGGAACCTGGAGCCGTTTGAGTTTTATGATAAAATGACCCTGAAGAAAAACTACCGCGACCTGGGTGTACGTGCAGTACCCCACGCAGTAGCCCGTTATGGTGCTTATATTGCTAAAAACGTGGTACTGATGCCTTCTTATGTAAACATCGGTGCGTATGTAGATGAAGGTACCATGGTAGATACCTGGGCTACTGTAGGCAGTTGCGCGCAGATTGGTAAAGGAGTACATCTGAGTGGTGGCGTAGGCATTGGCGGTGTACTGGAACCTCTGCAGGCTTCACCCGTGATCATAGAAGATGGTTGTTTTATCGGCAGCCGTTGTATTGTGGTAGAAGGTGTGCATGTGGAAAAAGAAGCTGTACTGGGTGCCAACGTAGTACTTACACAAAGCACCAAGATCATTGATGTAAGCGGTTCTTCGCCTGTTGAATATAAAGGTCGCGTACCGGCTCGCAGCGTTGTAATACCTGGCACTTATACCAAAAAGTTCCCTGCCGGTGAATACAATGTCAGTTGTGCACTGATCATTGGTCAGCGTAAACCAAGTACTGATTTAAAAACAAGCTTAAACGATGCGCTAAGGGACTTCAATGTTGCCGTATAATCTTATATAAAGCAGCACCACCCTCCCCCCAATATTAACCAAACAAAATCGAGCCACTTGTCAAACCCAAAACTTTGGCAAAACCGCGTAAAGCATTTGTTTTACAGCGTTTTTACCAACAAAAGATTCCTGACTGCATATGTCCCTAAATACGATCTGAAATTCAGATTTTTCATTAAAGATGGTGTTGGAAAAGACATCTATTACAAGTTTGGGGTCTATTCTGAAGATTACATCACCTCTTTTTTATTGAACGAGATCGGTATTACAAACGAGGATTTTATCATTGACATTGGCGCTAATATAGGTTGGTACTCTCTGACTTTATCCAGTAAGGCAGCGCCAACCGTTTTTTCATTTGAACCCGATCCCCTGAACTTTTCATTACTAAAACAGAACATTGAAAACAATGGTAAAACCAATATCAAAGCATTCAATGCAGCCATAAGTAATGAAAACGGTAAGCATACCCTTTTCCTATACAAAAATCATAACCTGGGTCGTCATTCGCTGATACAACAGGAGAAAAGTGTGAAATCAACAGAGGTTGCCACTGTATGCCTGGATGATTTGCTGGCCAGTGAACAAAAAGACAAACAACCCATCAAACTTATCAAGCTCGATATTGAAGGTTTTGAATACATGGCCTTACAGGGTGCCACCGAATCACTGAAACGGTGCCAATACCTGTTGACTGAGTTTTCACCACAAATGATGCGTCAGATCAATCAGGATCCGGCAGATTATATCAAACTATTGCAACAGGCAGGTTTTACCGTATACCGCATTGAACATGCTGGATTGGAAGAACCTGATTTTGATAAAATACTTCGTAACAATGAACAGGTAAATTTCTTCTGTCGTAGATAACGCAACAAAAAATAACGCCAATATCACGCTCGCAGGTTTTCTCATCACTTTCCTGGGGGCTGTGCTATTCTCTACCAAGGCAATCATTGTTAAAGTAGCTTTTGCCAACACGGCAACAGATGCATTGACATTGCTTACGCTGCGCATGTTATTTTCATTACCGTTTTACCTGGTGTCAGCCCTCACCATTGCCCGCAATAAAAATTATACGCCGCTTAACCGGCAGCAATGGACCGGTATATTGGTTCTGGGATTATTTGGTTATTATTTAAGCAGTCTGTTTGATTTTGTGGGATTGCAATACGTATCAGCAGGTCTTGAACGGCTGATCCTGTTTCTCTACCCTACCTTCGCCGTGCTGATCAATGCAACTGTATTCAAACAACCCGTTACACGTGTACAGCAGATAGCATTATTGCTGACCTACATGGGTATTGGCATTGCCTACATCGGTGAACTACATGTTGATACCGGTAATGCCAATTTTTACTGGGGTAGCTTTCTCATTTTCCTGTGTGCCATTACTTATTCCTCTTACATTGCAGGCAGCGGCTATATGGTGCCACGTACAGGTGCTGCACGATTTACATCCTATTCCATGCTGGCTGCAACAACCGGTATTTTTATTCACTTTCTTATTGCAGGCAACAACTATCATTTACTTTTTCAAAAGACCAATCTGTGGGGCTATGGTATTCTGCTGGCTATAGTGGCTACTGTTATACCTACTTTTCTACTGGCTGCGGGTATGAAAAAGATCGGTACCAATAACGTGGCAGTTATTTCCGCTATTGGTCCTGTTTCCACTATTTTACAGGCGCATTTCGTATTGCACGAAAAGATATTTGCAGCACAGATAGCAGGTACCATACTTGTTATTATCGGCGTACTGCTGATTGGCTGGAAAAAGGGTGCCTCCTGATCACACTTTACAGGTATATTGGTAAAATCGACCTTTATTGTGTACTTTTCTTGACCATTTACCATTGCCTATGGATACAGGTTTATTTGAAAAACTGCATCGTGAAGGATTGATCACCGATACTTCATTGCAAAAAGTACAAACGGTTTCGGCAAACAGGCTTTTCTCTCTGCACGCCGAGCTGAAAGTAATTCTTTACCTGGGTGTATTGCTGCTAAGCGGTGGCCTGGGAGTGCTGGTTTATAAAAACATTGATACTATCGGGCATACCGCTATACTGATAGCGATTGCCCTGGTAAGTGGCGGATGCTTCTTTTATTGTTACCGGAAAAAATTGCCTTTTTCACGCTACAAAGTAGCAGCCCCCAATGCTTTTTTTGATTACATATTGCTGCTCGGATGTCTTACCATGATCAGTTTTATTACTTACCTGCAGGCACAATACAATGTATTCGGCACGCGATACGGTTCAGCAACCTTTATTCCGCTGGTGATACTGTTTTTCAGTGCTTATTATTTTGATCACCTGGGTATACTGAGCATGGCTATTGTGAATATTGCTGCATGGATGGGTATTGTTACCACGCCGCTGAATATTCTGCGCGATAATGATTTCAGTGACCCACATATCATTTTTACGGGTCTTTTATTGGGAGCATTATTACTGTTACTGGCATTTGTAAGCCGTAAGAACAATTTCAAATCGCATTTTGCCTTTACCTACAATAATTTTGGTGTACACCTGCTGATGATTGCAGGACTGGCCGCATTGTTTACATTCGATAAGCAATATCTGTTGTGTTTCCTGGCACTGATGGCTGTAGCAGCCATGCTATTTATACAGGCCCGCCAACAACGATCGTTTTATTTCCTGGTTGTGATCACTTTGTACAGTTATATAGCAATCAGCTATGTTGTTATCAGGTTGCTGCAAACAAACCACGAAATGGAAGCTTTGTATGCTTTGATACTATATTTCATTGCTTCGGGTATTGGTCTTGTAATATTCCTGATGCGCCTTAATAAAAGCCTTAAAAAACATGATAGCTTATAACCGGCAACAACTTGATCACCTGGCTATACAAGATGCTGCGGAGAAAGCCCTGCAACAGCATTGTATTTCGCAGGAAGAATACCAGCACATCCGTATTACATATCCTGTTACACTATATACACCTAATATATTTATCAGGTTCGGACTATTCATTCTTACGTTGGTAATAGCCTTGTTTTCATTGGCACTGATCCTTTTAATGTCAGAACCTGATAACCCTTTTTTTGCAGGTGTATTATGCATGCTATGCGGCCTGGGAGCCTATGTATTGCTGGAAGCAGTGATCATTTCCCATAAACAGCATTTCAGATCGGGGGTTGATGATGCATTGATCTGGGTCAGCAGCAGTTTTGTTGTCAGTAGTATTTGCCTTTTCATGCGCATGGAATTTTCTGAAAGAACATTCTGCCTGGTTGTGTTTCTGGTATCTCTTTTCTTTACGCTACGTTTTGCAGACCGGATCATGGGTCTGGTGGCGTTTCTGTCGTTCTTTGCCATGATCTTTTACACCTGTATATACTTTGGAAGTACTGGCAGAGCCATTACACCTTTTCTGCTGATAGCTGCATCCTTTATAGTTTACTTTTTATTACAGCAGGTCTCTATCTCCTATTATCGGCAGACAGTTATACTTATGACAATCGCTGCGTTAGTAACAGGATATATTGCAGGAAATTATTTCATTGTACGCGAAACCAGTAATACCATGTTCAACCTGCAATTAGGTACTACTGATAGCATTCCTGCGGGCTGGCTGTTCTGGATCTTTACCGTTTCTATTCCGCTGCTATACCTGTACCAGGGATTACGTAGAAAAGATCGCATTTTGATCTGTACCGGACTACTCTTAATAACTGCTATTGTATTTACCATTCGTTATTATCATGCTGTAATGCCTTTGGATATTGCCATGATGCTGGGCGGGTTGGTAATGATAGTTATTGCTTATGCCATGACCCGTTATCTGCAACCTTCCAGACACGGTTTTACCAGCGAAGCTGCCAATAGCGATATAAGCATTGAAATGGCACAACTGGAATCACTGATCATTACACAAACTATGGGCAAAACACCGGGTACTGATGATACATTTCAGTTTGGCCAAGGTTCCGGCGGCGGAGCTGGTGCCAGCGGAGATTATTAGAACTATCAGTGTCGGGTTCGTGAAGCGTAAATCGTCAATCGTGAGAGGATCACTGCTATTCCTGGCTGCGGCTCACCACTCGTCGTTTAATTCACGCAAAGACAGCTAAGTATCGCAAAGACGCAATGAGATGAAGCCGTATTTCGTACTTCATATTTCAGACTTCCGACTGCAATCTTCTATCTTCCGGATTTTTTATCCACCATCTAACAATCTCACCATTTAGCAATAAACCTTCCATTCTCAAATTTTCAAATTACTCCTCACCCTTTCCAATCCTTTTTCTCCAGCACAAACAATTCCTCCATCGGGGTTTTCAAAATAACGCCCAGTTTCAATGCCAGCACACTGGTAGGAATGTAATGTCCTTTTTCAATGGATATAATACTTTGCCTGCTTACGCCTGCAAGCGTAGCAAGCTCTTCCTGCGTAAGTTTATTTTTTTCACGAAACTCTTTCAATCTGCTAATCATTCTTTACCAGGTTTCCACGTTTATATAAATTGAACATTATCAGGTAATAAACAGACTGCGATAAGATCACCCGGAAGGCCGAATAAATATTCCCGATATTATTCAACGACATAAAAATACTGGCAATATAGATCACTATTCCAAAAATGAAGGCTGTAACGGCTGCACGCAGCCTGCAATTTGCGATAAATTCATCTTCTGTTTTCTCTCTTGACAGGATTGCAACCAGCAAACCCATCAATATCACTGTCCGTAATATTTCACGCCAGATCTCAGGAATACCCGATGATTTTTCCATGGTAATTCCCAGCAAGACCGGCAACAGGAAAGCAGTGATAGCGATAGCCAGTCCTACAAACCGGTAATATGATGGAAGTAAGTTTGATTGTTTCATGATGTAAAGTACATTTTACGTCAAATATACTTTACAAAACCGATTTTCAAAATCTTTCTATCTAAAAAAACACAACACCAGGATTGTAGTTATTGGGAACGTGGATCAACAGTTTTCCTACCAAACAATTGGAAAAGTGACAATACGCTATAACCAATACGCTGCTTTGTAAAATTATTAACGCAAGATAAAGTTGATGCCTTTGTAACTTCATTATAGTTCATAACCGATTTCCTCTATGAAAGGAATATTGACCTCCGGTTGTATTGTGATTTTACTCTCACTTCCCAACAAGTTCAAAATTGTCCATCTATAAACGCTAAAGGCATTTCAAAAGTCATACTGGTCTTGATTTACATTTTTTGTGCCATTGAGCCATTTACCGAATGCTTAGCAAGAAACAGTTATTGAAGATCATCTCGGCATCAGGATAACAGTAGACAATCTGCTGAATTATACTGACAGACTGATACCTGCCCGGCCTGGTCGTTTGTGCTGGCAGGAGTTGTATACAGGCTATAGTTCATCACTACCATGCTGTAATGCTTATCCAATAAGGTTTTGAGCAAAGTGCTATATAATACAAGGAACAACAATCAGTTAGCTATGATCACCATTTCAAAAAAAACTTTAAAAAAGATGAAGAATTTGATGTTGGAATAATAACTCTTCCTATATTTGCACCCCCGAACACAAAGCCAACAGGTTGGCAGATCGAAAGAAAAACGGCCTGATGACAAACTGCCCAGGTGGCGAAATTGGTAGACGCACTGTGTTCAGGTCGCAGCGCTCGCAAGGGTGTGAAGGTTCGAATCCTTTCCTGGGCACTTAATTAACCTTCTAAGTCATTGATTTAGAAGGTTTTTTTTATTTTAGCTGTGTCTTTTTTTTCCGCCCAAAAAAGGGCAGCACACTACAAGCACGCCCTTAGCACTCACCCAAAAAAAGAGTGAGCACAACAAGGCACATCAAGCACTGACACCCGTTTGACACACGCGAAAATGATACACGAATAGTATACGTACTCCTACATGGTTCATCATGCACCCCACCTTTTAATGTAGTCGCTTCTATCTCTCGCTGAAGTAAATGCACGTTCGAAGTAATAGGAATTCTCTTCTCATGAACCAAAGCGCGGACATGCACTTTGGTTATCGAAATAATTTTGAAGCTGGTTTCTTATGCCGGCATCGTTGAGATTCCTGAAAAAGTGTAGTGGATAAGCCTGTTCTGCACTGTAAATACGCCGCTTGAAATCCACTGTGAGATCATAGGCAGATGGTACGCCAGCCGTAACTGAACTTCCTGCTCCAAACAACCAAGCGAGATTCTTAGCCAGCAAGGGAAACTTTATGAAATATGACAGGAAGATTACCAATGCCGTCTCTCTTAGCTAATAATATGGATGCCTAGTTGTATTGGATTACCATTCGTTCACATAAGAATTACACTAACGGGAGCTAATAATTAATAAGTGTTAAGATAAATCTTTATGCAAATATTCCTTCATTCCGTGACAGTGTATGCGCGCAGATAATATTTCAGTAACAGTAAGATAATATTAAGAATATATTAGTTTGAAATATTTTCATTATTGCTGGCTATACGCATTATACCGGGTTAATAAAGTATACAAAAATGATGAATAAGCAGAGATTTGACGCTTGCCGCTGATCTACTTTCGCCGCATAAAATCGATCTACGAATGAGATTAGCAGCAACTCTCCAGAGAATGTTGGTGGTTCTTTTTATGAGCTTATATGCATTCTCCAGCATCGCCCAATCAACTTCTGTAACAATTTCCGGACTTGTTACCGATGCGGCGAATAACCCCCTTTCCGGCGTAAACGTAACTGTAAAAGGAAGCTCCATAAGTACCACTACCGATGGGAAAGGAGCTTACACCATTACAGCATCTGCCCAGCGGCCAACACTCGTTTTTACATTTGTTGGAATGGCCCCGCAGGAAATTATTGCGCAGGGCAGACAGGTAAATGTACAGATGTCTGTTGCGGGTAAAGAGATGGAGGGCGTAGTGGTAACAGCCCTTAACATCAAAAAGAATCCCCGGAGCCTGGGTTATTCCATAGCACAACTGGATGGCAGTAAAGTGAACACTGTACAAACACCTAATCTTATCAATGCCTTGTCTGGTAAAGTGGCTGGTGTAGACGTGGGCAACATTGCAAACGGCGTTGCCGGTACCAAGCGTGTTGTGATCCGTGGCGCTACTTCCTTAACCGGCGATAACAACCCGCTGTGGGTAATCGATGGTATTCCCATTAACTCATCCAGCCTGGGTGGCCTGGCTACCAATACACCGGAAGGAGGTTACGATTATGGAGACGGCATGACCGGCATCAACCCAGATGATATTGAAAGTATTAGTGTGCTGAAAGGCAATGCCGCAGCTGCCTTGTATGGTTCAAGGGCATCCAATGGGGTGATCCTGGTGACTACCAAAAGCGGCAGATCTTCAGGCGGAAAAACAAGTGTCGATTTCAGCACTTCATTATTGATCGATCAGCTCTATGATCTTTCCAACTTTCAGAATGTATATGGACAAAGCTCCATCAACCAGCTAAATGGCCGTGAGCTTCCAACCAGCGCCGATAATGCAAGAGGTTCCGATAGCTGGGGACATATTATGGACGGCACACCTGCACCTCAATTTGATGGTGTTGTGAGACCGTTCAGCCCTGTAAAGAATGTATACAAGGACTTTTTCAGAACAGGTAGCACGATCACCAATACCGTTTCCCTGTACGGCAACAATGGCAACCATGATTACCGCTTATCCGTTTCTGACCTGAGAAATACGGATATTACACCCAATGCAAATTATGCCAGGACCACCGTTAACACCAAAACCCATTCAAAGTTTGGCAAGATGGATGTTGACCTGGTACTCAACTACACATTCGACAAAGCCAACAACAGGCCCTATATCGGTGGCAACCATGACAACTCCATGTATTCGCTGTTGTATCTCCCCAACACGATCGCACTGGAGACGTTAAAGCCTGGCTACGACTCATTGGGTCGCGAGTTACTGTATACACAAGGCGTATCCAACCCGTATTATATCCTCAATAAGGAAAAACAAACAGACTCCAAGAACAGGCTGATGGCTTCCGCTACCCTGAAATACGAGATCACTGACTGGCTGTATGTAAGGGGAAGAATGACCCGTGATTATTATTTATCCAAGCGCATGCAATATATCCCCGATGGAAATGCGTCATCCAGTTTTCCTTACAATTCACCCAGCAATATCGGTGGCATATTTAACCAGCGTGCAGTTGAAAGTTCATCCAACGAATATGAGCTGATGCTGGGCGTAAACCCCGGTCTTAAAGGTAAGTTCAATGTGAACGGCTTTGTTGGCGGCAACATCAGTTCACGGTCTTCCTCTCAATTGATCGAATCAGGCAACACCTTCATTGTTCCTGATGTATACACCTTCAACAACCTGAAAACGAAACTTCCATCCACCAGCGAAAGCCGCAGAAGGACCAATTCAATTTTCGGCAGCTTGGAGTTTTCCTATAATAAATACCTGTACCTGACCCTGACAGGAAGAAACGACTGGTTCTCCACATTGCCTCCGGAGAATAACAATTTGTTTTATCCCGCTGCATCTATGTCCTTTATAGTATCAGATGCTTTAAAGTTACCGGCAGCGATTTCTTTTGCCAAACTCAGGGCTTCTACGGCCCAGGTTAGCGGGGACACTGATCCCTACCAGCTCGACCTGAGCTATTCCCTCGATGCATTTCTGTACAACAACTCCTTGCCGCTACAACTGATCGGTACCAGCAATATTCCCAACAGGAAGCTGAAACCACTGTTGTCTACCGATTATGAAGTGGGGCTGGAAATGGATTTCATACAAAACAGGATCGGATTTGAGGCCAGCTATTATAAACGTCAGATCAGGAACGATATCGTTAGAACAGCGGTATCGAGCACTACAGGCTACAGCACGGCTGTACTGAATGTGGGCAAGATGCAAAACAGCGGCATTGAGATATTGGTAAGGGCTACCCCTGTTAAAACAAGGGACTTTGCCTGGGATATGACTGCCACTTACACCAAGAACAACAATAAGGTGGTATCGTTGGGTGATGGCGTGCAAGGCGTTCCCATTGTATTGGCAACTTCTAAAAGCGGTAACGCTTTTGTTCGCCTCACAGAAGGTGAGCGTTATGGAGGCATCTACGGATTTAGCTACACCAGGGATTCTGCTACCGGACAGAAAATATATGACAGCCGCGGATTTCCTGTAATTAATTCCAATGCTACTTACCTGGGCAACAGTACTTATGATAAGATGTTCGGATTCAGCAACACGTTCGCGTATAAGAATTTGTCACTGTACCTGTTTGTCGATGCAAAATTCGGAGCGGATATCTATTCTGAAACGAACGCCACAGCATACAAGAATGGTAAACACATGGCTACCCTGACGGGCAGGGAAGAAGGATTTACTCCAGATGGCTTAAACCAGTCTGGTACCAAAAATTCAGTGATGGTGATGCCGGATAACGTGAGTTCCTATTATAACCAGATCGGTAATATCTCGGAGCAGTTTATCTACGATGCAAGTTTTGTAAAACTGCGTGAGGTTGCTTTACGTTATAAGTTCGCCAATCGTTTATTAAGCAAAAGCGGGTTCTCCAATGCAGCCATTTCGTTGGTGGCCAGAAACCTTCTGACCATTTATAAAGATAAAAATCTGGAAAACGTTGACCCCGAAAGCAATATCGCTGCCAATAACCAGCAGGGTATTGAAAGGATGGGTTATCCTGCCACCCGTACCTACGGTGTGACCATAAAATTCACCTTCAAATAAAATATCTGTATTCAACGGATCATTAAATAGAAGAATATGAAAAAGAGATTACAATATTATATCCTGACGGTACTTGTTGCTGCTGCAGGATTTTTATCCTCGTGCGATAAAAACTTCAAGGAATTGAATACAAGCGTTGATTTTGTATCAAATCCAACACTCGAGTTCTTACTGCCCTATGTTCAGTTGACAATGGTAGATAAGAACTATTACACCCAGACCTATTACGCGGCTGCTTATGCAAGCCAGGTCAATACCAATGTCTCTTTCCCTTCCATCACAGCTTACAAGGGAACTGAAATGTCGGAACATTGGGTTTGGGTGTACAGAAACCCGCTCAAGAACATCGTTGATTTTGTAGAGCGTTGCGAAAACGATCCTGCAAAAGTAAACTACCTCAGCATTGGCCGTATCCTGAAAGTATACCTGTTTCATTCGTTGACGGACAGCTATGGCGATATCCCTTATTTCGAAGCTATCAAAGGTTTCTCGAAAGGTGTTACTACGCCTAAGTATGATCCTCAGCAAAAGATCTATGAGGATATGTTCAAGGAGCTGACGGAAGCTATAGCTGCTTTCAACCCGGCCAGGGGTAACCCAGGTACTGCCGATATCGTTTACAATGGTGATATCGCCAAATGGAAAAAGTTTGCCAATAGCCTTTTGCTCAGACTCGCTTTGAGGATCGTAAAAGTGGATCCCGTTAATTCGAAAAAGTACATCGAGCAGGCAATAGCCGGGGGGCTTATGACCAGCAATAACGATAATTTCGTGGTAAACTATACTACCCAGATATCTGGCACAGGAACAACATCCAATGGTACTGCGCACACCTGGATCAGCTCAAGCTATATCACTACTTACCGGCTTGCACGTCCTTTCGTTGATTCGTTGAAACTGCGCAATGACCCACGGACGCCGGTTTACGCCATGAGGATTAAACTTCCACTCACTTCTTACCAGGAAGGTAACCATGATCCCGCTGTTCAAAAAGGCAGGGACCAGTTTGCGCAGACGGTTCCAAGAGACAGTGCTTCTGTTGCCAACATCAGAACCTTTGGCCGTTATTCCGCTCCATTTATTCACCTCAGTTATGCACAAGTGCAGTTTCAGTTGGCCGAATGCGTGGTAAGGAATATCATTACCGGAGATGCCAAGACCTACTACGAAAATGGAGTGAAAGCTGCGATGACCGAGCTGGCTATTTTTGGAGCCGATGGCTGGAACCCCGGAGGTGTGATAACCACCGATCAGCAGAATGCTTACCTCGCCGCGAACCCTTACGATCCGGCCAATGCTCTGAAACAGATCAATACCCAGTATTGGATAGAGACCTTCCCCAATTATTATGAGGCCTGGGCAAACATGCGCCGGAGCGGATACCCTGATACATACAGTGGCCTTGACAAGACCCTCAGCAGCAATTTAGGCGCTGAACTTCCAAGGAGACTTTACTATCCACGTGATGAATATGCATCGAATCCGGGTAATATAGGCGACGCTGTTTCCAGGCAGGGACAGGACCTCACAAGCACACGTGTTTGGTGGGATAAACCATAGTAAAGAATATCCACCAGGTAGTCCATGCGGCTGTGATCGCATGGACTATTTCCATTTCAATAATCAATCACTAAAGGTGCTTCAATTGACCTGGTTTAAATTATCGCATACAGCACTCTTCGTTCTCAGCACGTTACTTGTTCAGCAAGGATTGGCCCGACAATCCCTGCCAGTTACCAATAAGTCGTGGAACGATGATACGTCGAGCCTCCATTTTGCTATCATCTCCGATCTGTGGGGAGGAAGGCGGCCCGCGATCTTTGAAGATGCTGTTGCCAAGCTCAACCTGCTGCAACCGCAATTTGTTATCTCGGTAGGAGATCTGATTGATGGTAAATCATATGACAGTGCTGAGATAAACCGGCAATGGAATAAATTCGACCGGGACATTGCACCATTGCAAATGCCCTTTTTTTACGTTCCCGGCAACCATGATATCAGCAATGAGGTGATGGAAAAAGAATGGAGAAGGCGGCTCGGACAACCTTATTATCATTTTATATACAAGCATGTATTATTCCTGTGTGTGAATACGGAAGATGGCGGGAACGGCGGTATCAGGAAAGATCAAATCGATTATTTCAGGAAAGCAATCGGGGAAAACAAAGATGCCAGATGGACCTTTCTTTTTATGCACCGGCATGTGTGGCAGGGTAAAGGCCAGCGGCAGGAAGGGTATGAGCAAATAGAATCATTACTGCAAGACCGGCGATACACCTTGTTCTCAGGCCACCATCATACCTATCTTTCGTCCATTAAAAACAGAAACAAACATTTTGTACTGGGTTCCACCAGTGGCGGCAGTGATTTGCGGGGAGAGAAATTCGGCGAGTATGATCATATTACCCTTGTTTCACTAACCAAGAATGCACCTGTTGTCGTCAACCTGAAGCTTGATGGCATCATCAAAGAAGATATTGTCAATGATTCAAGCCATACCGTTACGCAATGCCTCATCAATGGTAGCTGGCTTTACCCCTTGCCAATTGTTGCAGATTCGGTGCACATGCCACAACTATCGGGAAAGCTCGTGTTGCAGAACAGGCTGGCCATCCCTTTACAAGTAACCGGCCAATTAAACAGCCACAAGTATATCGAATGGTCTCCCGCAACCATCGACCGGACGGTAAGCCCCGGAACCAATGATACGATCGATGTTACTTTGAAGAATAATAAAGGCAATGGTATCAGGATGGATTCGATTGACCACTTGCCGGTTGAGCTTACAGGGGCTTACCTGTTTAACGATTACAATTACAGCCTTGCTGCTCAAAAGGAAATGTTGATGAGCTGGAAACGTATTGCTGTTAAGGTCCGGTCTGCTTCGGAGGCTGCCGGCAATATGCAGGAGTATAGGCATACTCTTTATCTGGACCGTCCGGAATTCATCAAAGAGCCCTGGTATTGGACAGGAAAAGACGACAGTGAGATCCGCTTCCAGGTTTCATGTGATGAGGTGAATAGTTATGTAACTATAGAAGTGAAAGATGATCAGTGGGTAGCCGGTAATGCAGACAGAGGAGACGGGATCTTGTTTTATTATGAAGATAAAAATGCAGCACAGCATAGCGTAATGATCCCGGTAAGCGAAGAAGTACCGGCAAATAAAAAATACAAATACACCGGAGATATTAAAATCGTGTCGGCCCTTGCCGGAAATGCTTTCCAGGTGCAGTGTACCCTTCCACTGTCTTTAATAAAAAAAGCAGATAACAGTTTTCGTATCAACGTGGCTTACAGGGACGAAGATCAGCTTCCGAAAAAGGAAACAGCTATTCTTTACTGGAAGCCTTTGTGGAAGACACAGGAAGATTATGTCGATTCCGGTGTTTTTTTGAGTCCATTAAAATAACATAACCATGATGAAAAAGTGTTTCCTGATCAGTATCTTGATTATTGCCATTGTTGGTGGATCGAACGGTCAAACCACTACTGCATCCCGGTCGGCCGACAGGTACGGTATCCGCCCGGTATTGATAAGAAGTCCTTATTTGCAGGTGGCAACCGACCACAGCATGATGATCCGTTGGAGAACAGACATGCTTGATGTTAGTTTTGTGAGATATGGAACGCAGCCGGATAAACTCGATCAGATTGCGGGCAATGATTTTCGTACCGCGGAACATATTGTTACCGTAAATGGCTTACAACCGCTAACCAGGTATTATTACCTCATTGAGGGCTTCCGCGATACCTTGCAGAAAGATACCAATAATTACTTCACCACCCTGCCTTTGCAGGGAAAGGCAGGTAAATACCGTATCGGAGTGTATGGCGATTGCGGCAGTATCTCTACCCATCAAAGCGATGCCCGTGATCAGTTTGAAAAATACCTGGGCAACGATGTGCTGAATGCCTGGGTGCTGCTGGGTGATAATGCCTACTCTTTCGGAAAGGACTATGAATACCAAAGCCACTTCTTCAATATATATAAAGACAACCTGCTGAAAAAGTCACCGCTGTTTCCTGCCCCAGGTAATCACGATTACCAGGATGAGCCCTACGCAGCAGAAGTGGCCCAACGTTCCGGTGAAGTGGCCTACTACCGCAACTTTTCCATGCCTACCAAGGGAGAGTCCGGTGGATTGCCTTCTCACACTTCAGCTTACTATTCTTTTGATATAGGAAATGCCCATTTCATTTCGATGGATTCTCACGGATCACAAGAGAATGGAAAGCGTTTGTTCGATACCACCAGTGCGCAGGTAGTATGGGTTAAGCAGGACCTGGAGGCCAATAAGAATAAACAATGGGTCATCGTCTATTGGCACCACCCACCCTATTCTATGGGTTCACACAATTCGGACCGGGAGAGCCAGATGGTAAAGATCAGGGAAAACTTTATTCCCATTCTCGAACGTTATGGAGTAGACCTTATCCTGTGCGGTCATAGCCATTCTTACGAACGCTCGAAACTGATGCAGGGCCATTATGGTATGGAAGCCAGCTTTAATGCCGGAGCGCACCTGTTGAGTTCCTCTTCTGGTTTTTTTGATGGCTCGGAAAATTCCTGCCCCTACATCAAGCAGGATGACGGGAAAGGCACCGTGTATGTTGTCAGTGGCTCTTCCAGCAGAACAGATCATACACAACCTGGCTTCCCGCATGATGCATTGCCGTTTGCCAGCGTTGATTATGTTGGAGCTTCCATAGTAGAGATAGAAGACAACAGGCTGGATTTTAAATGGATCTGTGAAGATGGAAAAGTCAGGGATCATTTTACCATGATGAAAGGCGTTAACAGGAAACAGGTCATCAAGGTGAAGAAAGGCACAGCGGTTGTATTGACTGCTTCCTTTGTTGGCCAGTACAAATGGAGTGATTCGGACAGTAAAGAACGGTCAATTACCGTAAAGCCAAAGCAGCATGCGACCTATACCGTTGTTGATCCGTATAGCTGTTTAAAAGACACATTTGAAATACAGGTAAAGTAACCATACCCAATGAAGACAATTATAACAATACTGATAGCTTATTTACTATTCATATCCTTCACTGCTGCCGGGCAAAACTCCGCCCCGCCATTGGAGAAAGGACAGGAAAGGTTTTCCAATAAGCCGAAGTTGATCCGGGGGCCTTATTTGCAGGTGGCTACCGATACCAGCATAGTGGTCCGCTGGCGAACAGATGCTGCCATTCGCAGCCGTGTAAGATATGGAACGGCTCCGGAGAAGCTCGATCAGTTTGCAGACAATCTCGTATATAAGACGGAGCATGAAATAAAGATTGGCGGGTTGTTGCCCGGCACGCGTTACTATTACTCGGTAGGCTCATTGAAAGATACCCTGCAATACGGTATGAACAATTATTTCTCGACCTTGCCCGTTGCCGGCAAGAAAGGAGACTACCGCATCGGTGTATTTGGTGATTGTGGTTACCTCTCCATCAACCAGGCAAACGTTCGTGACCAGTTTCTCAAATACCTTGGCAACGAGGACCTCAATGCCTGGATATTGTTAGGCGACAATGCCTACAATGATGGAAACGACATGGAATACCAGGCTAAGTTCTTCAATCCCTATAAAGAAGTGATACTGAAGAAATATCCTGTTTTCCCCAATCCCGGCAACCATGATTACCACGATGCAGACTTTAGCGCGGAATATGCTCAACAAACACATACAACGGCCTATTACCAGAATTTTTCCATGCCCGTAAATGGCGAAGCGGGTGGTGTCCCTTCCCATAATCCGGCTTATTATTCCTTTGACCTCGGAAACATTCATTTTATCTCGCTTGACTCTTACGGCATGGAAGAACAGAAATACTTCCTCTACGATACACTCAGCCCGCAGGTTCAATGGCTGAAGAAAGATCTCGCTGCCAATCGCAACACCGATTGGGTAATTGCCTTTTGGCACTATCCCCCTTATTCTAAAGGAACCCATGATTCCGACGAAGATGGCGGTACGATGGCAGAGATCCGTCAAAACCTGATCGGTATCCTGGAGCGCGCCAATGTTGATCTTATCATCTGCGGCCATAGCCATGTATATGAAAGATCGAAGATGATGAAAGGTCACTATGGTAAGTCTGCTACATTCAATGCTGCCGTGCACAATGGGAGCCAGTCTTCTGGCGCTTACGATGATATAGCGCACGATGCTCCCTATATAAAGAAGAAAGGCGAAACAGGTACGGTTTACATTGTTTCAGGGTCATCCTCCTATGTCGGCAAATCCTATTACGACTTTCCACACAAAGCCATGCACTATTCCAACGATAAAGATGCAGGCGCGGGAATATTGGAAGTAAAGGATAACCGGCTTGATTTTAAGTGGATTTGTGCCGATGGCGCTATCCGCGACCAGTTTACCATGATGAAAGAAGTGAATAAAACACGGATCATAGAAACAAAGAAAGGAGAACCTGTTACCCTCACAGCCTCATTTCTGGTCGATCACTACGAATGGAGCAAAGCCGGAGAAAAAGGGAGAAGCATTGTGGTGAAACCTGTCGCCCCAAAAACGGTGTACACAGTAAAAGATGGTTACGGACATTTAAGAGATGTCTTTGAAGTGAGAACAAAATAATACACTTGAAGCAGAAATTGATCATATCGTTCCTGGTAAGCGGCATGCTGTTGTTGTGCCTGCGCCCCTTTTCCCAAAAGAAACCATCGATCGGTGTGGATAACACAGTTGCCTGGTTCCGGGAACATGCAGGAACATTCGCTGTGACTGCGGCTAAGCTTGAACAAGCCATACAGCAGATTAAGGAAAGCGATCCGGCCACGATAGACACGGCCAAAGCTGCATTGATACGTTGCCGTGCAGATTTTAAAAAGATAGAATTCTTTTTCAACTATTTTTTCCGCAGCCTCACCATCATTTATAATTCACCGGCGGTTATAGAAGTAGAAGAGCCTTTCCTTGAATACCGGGAGCCTACTGGTTTGCAGGTAATAGCCGCTTTACTATATAGAAAAGATGCAGCAATCTCCCAAAAACAGTTGCTGCAGCAAGCCTACATTGTCAGCGAATCCGCAAAAGACCTTCCGGCTTTACTGTACAATCTGCCTGTAGACGATGCGCACATTCTTGAAAGCATCCGCCTGGAGCTGATCAGTGTGATGACCTTGGGCATTGCTGGTTTTGATACACCTGAATTGAAAACCGGTATTGAAGAAGCAAGGCAAACCCTTACAACCATGCGGGAGGTGTTGAAGCCTTATTGCCTGCGGTTAAATGGGGCCGACAGTGTGCAGTACTATCTTGACCAAGCCATCCGGTTGACCGCTGTTCCCGTAAGCTTTAATGATTTTGACCGGCTCTTTTTTTTAACCAATGCTGCCATGCCTTTGCAACTGCACCTCGCCAGGTTCATCGATCAGTCGGGCTTGTCGATCAATACCACCGATGTGCTCAATTATAATGCTGCCAGTATTTTCAGTAGGGATGCCCTCAATATAAACGGTATTCAATCTGTGGATGCTGCGCAGGCTTTGTTGGGAAAGCAACTGTTTGCTGATAAAATATTATCTGGCAACCAGACAAAAAGCTGCGCAAGCTGTCATTCACCAGCTAAATATTTTGCTGATGGCTTACCGAAAAGCCTGGCATTGGATGGCCGTTCCCTGGTGCAGCGCAATGCGCCCTCCCTATTGTATACTGCCTGGCAGTATGCTCAGTTCTGGGATGGCAGGTCCAGGACACTGGAAGACCAGGTGATCGATGTACTGAAAAATCCACATGAGATGAATGCCGATGTGGACAGCATTGTTGTCCGGCTGGCGCGCGATACAGGTTATCTCCGCAGGTTTAATACAGCTTTCCCCGGGAAGCAGTACAAGCATATCCGCATTGGTGAAGTGACGGCGGCGCTGGCTGCCTATATGAAGACCCTTGCTCCGTTTGATTCACCTTTTGATGCTTATATAAAAGGCAATAAACAGGCGCTTTCTGCCAACCAGATCAAAGGCTTCAACCTGTTTATGGGTAAGGCTGCCTGCGCTACTTGCCATAGCCTGCCCCTTTTTAACGGACTGGTGCCGCCATTGTATGATCTTACTGCGATGGAAGTGATTGGCACCACAGCCGATACGGTCTTTTCATCTCCCCGCCTGGATACCGACAGCGGCCGCTTTATCCATTACCCTATAGAATATTACCTGCGGTCGTTTAAAACACCCGGTTTAAGAAACGTTGCTGTTACAGCTCCTTATATGCACCATGGCAACTTCCCCGATCTGGCAGCCGTACTGGAATTTTACAACAGGGGTGGCGGTGAAGGACTGGGATTAAAAGTAGAACACCAGACATTATCTCCGCAACCTCTGAACCTGACCCCCGCAGAGATCAAATGCATCATCGATTTCTTGCAGGCCCTTACCGATCGTAAAACGCCCGTATAACACAGAAAGTTAACCCTTAGGAAAGCTGGTAAAAACTATTTTTGTTTTTACTGAAATAGTTGAGCTATGCAATTTCGTGCGTGCGACGGAGGGTTAATCATTTGGCTGCTATTGGTGGCTTCGGTACCATTGTGTGCACAGGACCTTAGCTACAGCAAATCGGGCCATCTATCATACCGGGAAGCTGCCAATCCCGCAAAGGCTAAAGCTGGCAAGTGGTCATCCCTGCAGCAGATAGTATATGTCAGTTTTGCCAGCAGCAACACCAGGTATGCCAAAGAACAGGTGCCGCAAGTTCCGATTCAATCTTCCTGGCAGGCCCATGCCTGGAAAGGAGAGAAAATACATACGCAGCTACTGGTTTGGACGAAGAAAAATTTGCCGGTTGTAAATATTCAGTTGAGCGACCTGAAGAGCAGCCGGGGAGCCGTGATCAGCGCCAGCAGTATCAAAGCCCGTTTTGTGCGCTATACCCTTGCCGATGGTTTTGTAGAAGGTTGTTCGCAGGAGTCATCCATGAAACACGATTCCTTATTAACTGAGGACCCTATCGATATTGTTGACGAGATAGCCGTTGCAGCCAATTCCGTTCAGCCCATCTGGCTGAGTATTGAAGTGCCTGCCGATGCTGCTGCCGGCATGTATACCGGTACCGTTACTGTACAGGCAGGTAAACCGGTGACTTTAAAGAT
>OFIS01000148.1_pt1 | contig 75202 bp, 79 predicted proteins | sample 1775071 | NCBI WGS metagenome assembly OFIS01 (sample SAMN08195774, study PRJEB24354) | sludge metagenome | isolation source: sludge from phenol fed wastewater aerobic bioreactor C | place: India: Nagpur | collected 2016-09-17
AAGTTAAATTTATATATTCATGAATTGATTCATACTCAATATTTAAAATCAATGAATTATCTATATGAGTTAAATACAAGTTTATCATTTTCTGATTAAATCAATTTTAATAGATAAAATAGCAATAGATTTTCTATTGATGATGTGTTAATGATTACATGAGATTAAAATTTAATAAAAAACAATACGAACTTCTTTTGATATTTTTCTTTATAAAAAATACAATGATGATGTAAACTTTCCATCAGTCAAAATCCTGCTCTTAAACTTTTACTGATGTTGAATAATAATAAAGAAAATAAATCATTTCACTTATATTCCCCAACCATTTTTAAACTGGTGAAGAAGCCATTTAGAAACTGGACACTCATCTGAGGGAAAACTTCAATTTCAATTAGCACAAGGAATACTTGGTCAATTATGCGTTCAAAAATCATCATTCATAACCAGCAGCAGTTTACAGACAATTCTTAAAAGAAAAATACTCTTAACTAAATGAGCCGCAAATGTCAATGTATTACCAAAACTAACTTTTTCCAGATCTCAAAACTTTAGGAGAATATCGTAAAAACCCAACATCGTATCCAAAAAGACATGCTTCAACATTGTAATAAGGTGCCTTTTCATAATTGGATGAACTTTTTACAGAATTTGGGTACATTCCTAATCTGTAACGATTCTTGACGTTCTTTCCTAGATTTTTGCAAAAGATTCGAGTAGTTTAGAAATAGCTTTTCGAACACTCCAAAATTAATCAATAAACTACATATTTTTTAGGCTTATGTGCAGCCGCTTAAATGGGATGCCCTTATATGATTAATAGAATGGCGATTAAATACCTTGCCAAAGGTGGAAAGATTGATTGGATTGAAAATAAAAAAAGCAAATCGAAAGATTTGCTTTTTTGTGAACCCTGTGGTACAAAACTCGAACCACTTTTTAGCGGATTTAAAGCTGTTGTGCGAACTTTAAATAAAAAATACACTCAAAATACTACAATACAATATGCTGATTTTCAATATTTAAGATACGACACTATAGCATACCAGTTTGCAGTGCGTAGTCTAATAATTCCTTACACTTTTGAATCGGGAACCCATAAATAATCCTGGTACCAGTGTGTACTGCGCAGGCAAGAGCCACAATTCTGCATTGACTATCTAAAATAGGCGCACCACTGCATCCTTCATAATCCTCGCTATCGGATATTATCTGGGAAGCCAAGAACATATAAAATTCTCCTTTAGTGCGATGGAACTTTAAACTATGTTTCAAGGTTGGTATCATGGAAAGTTGTATTCCATTATAGCTATGCCTAACTTTTCCAAAGAAACCATACCGTTCGTCTTTGGTTGGCATAGCAGCATCCTCCATAAACAACGGCAACTTTGTTGACGCTTCCACCTTAAATGCTTTAAAATCCATTTCAGGTTGCAGCAGCTCTATATTATGTTTAATTTCAGCAAACGCAATATCCAATCTTTTGCCTTGCTGTAATACCGATTCAAAGTCCTCCAGAGACATGTCTTTCGTTACCTTTATCTGATCGAAGTAACAAATACCTCCTATGGGTTGAATGATTGGCCCCCTCTTATCAAATGGTTGATTAGTCTCTAAAAAAGTGGTGTATCCTTCTGCATCAGTAACGTGCGAAACTGAAATAAAAAACCTTCGGTTTTGGTAAACGATTACACAGCAAGAACCAAAACCTTCTGGCTTGGGGTAATCTGCTTTTGCCAGAAAAACTTGAATGGATGCTCTAACCATCAATTCGGCGTCTGTCATAGAATCAGATTTTAGATGGCATTGGGTAATCAAGAGGTATGCTCAACAATTCTTGCACCGGCTTGTCAATTACCATATAGGTCGGAAACTGTGCAAATGGGTTGTGTCGGAATGCGTGATCTACAGTTGTGGCTAAATTAGCCGTATTGGCGTTGGTAATATATACTCCTGACACTCTTGTAAACTTGGGATTATTTTTTGAACCAAAAAAACCATTTCCTGAAAGCTCTAATCTTTCATCCCGGTTGTCAGGAATATCACGCCAAGAAATTTGCAATGAGCCGTATAGCGCCTCCTGCACTTCTATAATATCAAGAGAAATACTCTGCTTATTTAGACAAATAATGTACGGAGCATTTAATGCTCCATAGCGCGTAGCTTTTGATTCCAAAGCAGTAATTATATCCTCGCTATCATTACCTATTTGGGTAACGATCGGATGAGTGCCAATGGAACGGGAATTAGTTCCACGATGTAATGGCGATTTTGGAATTAACTGCAACTCTATTTTGACTTTATCATCATCATATACAATTTTAGGCATTGCCTGAAATCCACGTTGACTTAAAAGGTCTGTATATATATCAGGATCATACGATGAAATGGCTTGGTTAAAATAACGGACGATCATTTTTCCACTTGGCTGGCTGTTATCTTTGAAAACGATTTCATCCAGTTTCAACAAAAAATTCGATGCATCAATTTTATCCAACGAATCGAGAAGTGTATTCTTTTTCCTTTCAAGCGACCGCTCATCTTGGGATCGCATTGTCATGTGTTTAACCTCGATAAATAGAAACTCCCCATCTTTTGTAGCAAGATAATCCGGACGTTTTAATGTGCCGGGAATATCAGGGTGTATTGATAATGAAAATCCCAGCTTCGTGAATAGTGTATAGATATATAACTCATAAAATGCGGCATCAAATGAGGCTTGAAATCGTGTCTTTAGGTCTTGCTTTTCATCATCGGGATAATGCGAAAACCACTTTTCAAGTAACTGTCTTATAACTTCCATGTCTTGCCTGGCACTATCGTTATAGTACTGATAGGTATCTACGTTGTATTTAGCAGGCCCATCTAATGTTCTTTCTTTCTTTTCAAAAAGTGACATATCATTCATCAGACAATTTCTTTACAGGGTTTGAATAGACTGTTGCAAAATATAATATTTTGTTCTAAATAATTAATTCACACTACCATTACCAAGTACCGACGCAATTCTCAGATTTACAGAACAGAATCTTACAACATTGGAGTGAATTGCCGTAGATTTGAAAGCATCAAATTAATCTAAAATATGCTATCACCAGATCAACAGGATTTTTATAACAGGTGGCTTCAGAAAGCCGATAATATAGTAGATGAGGATGTTGCCAGCCTTATTGATAAATACGTAACCTTATTTATCAACTATAACTTCCTGTACAATATCGTTCCGATAAAAAAAGCTCAGGAAACTGGTAATGCGAGAGAACAAGTTGGTGACAGAGCGGGAGCTACTACTTTTACAATTGATTTTCTTGGAGCTGCTGCTATTGCCCATTATTTAACACAGCAAGGACTTGACAACCAAATCCAGGCATTATATCAGGCGATGCCTCATTTCAATATTGACCTGAATAGAGGAACACCGCAGCCCAACCGCGACCAACAACTTATCAATGGATTGCAATCAGCAGTGCCTGCGACAAAAATCCTTGCTTTAATGAAAACGCTTTATTCAATCCGGTGTAACATTGTTCACGGAGAAAAGGGACTGCATCAATATCAGGAAATGCTTTTGTCACCAGCAATTCAATTATTACGAGGAATAGTACCGCTGGTGTATGCCAGAGTAAATGCTTAGATAAAGCTCCCAGACGCATAAATATAATCTCTAACAATCGTAATGATTTAAAAGTATAACATGGACGAGAACAAATTACTTGAGGTTTGCTTTATGTTAGCGGAAGACTTGATGTGGGATAAGGATTCGGCTCCTATTGAAAGGCTTCCAGAAGATATTTCTGAATTAAATGAAATGACCAATAAGTTTATTGAAATCGCAAATCAAAATTATTATCAAGTGGAGGGTTTGCCGGATGGTGATGAGATACTTATTGGTGCTATCAGGTATTTGAATGTGCAGGCAATCCCTCCACTTAGAGGAAATTATGCCTGGTTTGCTAATTCTTTAAGCACTCTTCTGGAGATTTGCAATCCCAATAGCATAGTGAGAAGCGAAGGAATACCTTTCCTTTTGAGCCTACAAAAAGGTATAATAAAACATCTGGAATGGGCTACAAAATCAGATGAAGAAGAGGAATCTTAGATGCTCATAGAAAGCAAGAACTGAAGAATTTACAAATACATAATTGCAGCCTCAAATAAGAAAGACCATCTCCAGTAATATAGATGATTAATAATGCCGCAGTCTGTTATGCGGAAACGGATGAACGGACTAAAAGGTAGTGAGGACGGTTTTGCATAAGTGGCTGCACCGCTTCTTCGCGCAGCGGTGTTCCGCCTACGGGGAAAGGAATGCCGATGCGCCGCCTGGGAGGGGCTTTAGGCGACCTTTATCGGTTGGGTGGTAAAGTTGGCAAGGTTGTGAAAGAAGCCCTTATTTTCGGTCATTCCGTTGCGGAAAAGGTTCCATAGCAGGGAGCAACCCATTTGGGCAAGGGAGGAATTAATGTACAAGTCTTGCTTTTCCAATGCTTCAGCCAGTGAACAGCTTGGGGTATTATCTGTTTCTTCAGACCGTTTCAGCAGTTCGCCATATTCATCTGTAATAAATGGCAGGCTTGCCACCGCCTGATATTTTTCAGACTTTGGTTGCTTGATACTGCCGATAGTGGATAGTAGCACCTGCCCTGTGGACTGGCTATTGCCGAAATCCATCCAATATTTGGCTTGATTGCGGTATGCCCTGTAACTATTCAGTCCTTTAAGTATCTCAGCTATTTCAAATCGTGCCTTTACGCTATCAACGCAGGAAATGTAAATACTTGCCTGTGCATGTTCGGGCAACCTGTCCAAACTATCCCTTTCAAACTTTGTGGTTTCAGCTTTCCAGTTCGTGCCAGCCCATCTGTTGGAACGGTTTATCAGGGCAACGGACTTATATAGTCCTACCTCACATTCAGCAAACCGCTGTCTGCCTAAATTGGAATCTGTTACTATATCATCATCCCAAAGCCTCACCGCTATCCCTGCATGTCCCAATTCATTCAGGCTGTAATTCATTTCTACCAATGCGGTTAGCACCTTTGAACCTGTGCCTCCAGCCCCTATCAGGTTTACCTCAATGGGGTTGGTTGGGGCAATCAGGTCGTTGTCTGTAAAATGCACTTTTATTTTGTCCGTTTTCATCGTAGTATATTTTTTATTGTCCTGTCTGTCTTTTTCAATACCTCTTTCGGAAATGGCTCTCCAGTCTTCCGCAGCTTCTTCCATAGGCTCACACAGTTACCGTGTATGGGGTTATGATTTTGCATCAGGTGACTGAAATAGCTGTTAAAGAAATAGGCTTCCCATGCGGCTGTAAATTCCTCTAATGACGCTGACCTCCTGATATTGACATCCACCGTACCCATACATACATTTCCTTCTACATAGACATTGAAAAACGGAGCATGATAAAGTGGTGTGGTTTCGGTCGGCCTCCTGTCACTTTTCAGGGCATAGATATACAGCTTTTCTTTGTTGGCTATCCAAAGTAATGCGGGTACGCTCGCATTACCATTTGAAATGCCTAACCCTTCAACGAAAAAGAGATTTTTACAGGTCGCCTTTGTAAACCACATCACAAAGCCGTTTTCAGATGGGTCTGTGTAAAGGATATTTGCAGCGATAATGCTTTTAGGTTTCAGAAAAGCCTTGTTCCTTTCGCCCGTTGTGTCCAGTGCTTTTGATAAACGCTGTGCTTCCTTAACGGTTAGGGGATGTGCATTAATGGGACTACCATTCTTATCCATATCAAAATACTCTACATAGACTTCTACATTCATTCCTTTTGCTTCATAAAATACCAAAGCCGTTTTAGGATGGTAAAGTTTGCCGATATTTTCCATTACATCTTTCATAGTAATTATTTTAATCGTTATTCAGCAGGTAACATAAATCGTCTATCAATGGGAATAACCTGTTTTCAAATTCAAGACTGCAATCGGTGATTGCTGTACCGTTAAACTTTTTTAATATGGTAGGTTCTTCTGTTGTACCACATTCATTGAACTCATTGTTTACACTTTCAGCAACCGTTTCATATAGCCATCCCTTTACATCGGCTATAAACGAGATATATTTCCTCATTGCAATTACTTCGTCCTCCTGTTCTTCTTCATCCTGTACATATTTTGCGTTTTGGAAAACCGTTGTTGCAGGATAATCAGTATAAAGTGCAAACATTCCCTTTGCTACATTCAGGCACTCCTGTTCAAAATCGTTTGTAGGTATAAATGCCTTTATCCGTTCTGCAAACACATCAAGGTTTTTACGGTTGAATATTTTCTGCTCCATCTTTTCACCGCACCATTGAGCAACCTTTAATTCCTCTTTACGGCTGTCCAATTCTGCTTCATCGTCCTGTTCAATCCAATCGGCAATCATTTCGTATTGCCAATAGAGGTAAGCATCCTCCTGCCTGTAATAAGGTATATCAGCTACATGATACAGATAAGCAAATACGGATAATAATAATCGGGCTGCTCTTTTTGTCTTCGGGTCTTTGAGCATTTTATATAACGGTATAACGGGAATATAAAACAAGGTTGTTCCAGTATTGTATTGTTCCTCGCTTATAAAAAAGGTCTTTCCCTTATCGTCCTGTACCAAACGCAAGCAATTCCAGTTTCTAATGTTCCGTTTTAAATGGTTATCCACTTCCCATACAGAAAGGGCGATATTGTAGGGATAGCCAAACGTCCTTGTATCCATAGGCTCGAAGCCGTTGTAATGCCTGGCAACTGCACACAGGGAGCAATAAAAATCAGTTTCTATTTTCTCCACTTCCGTAGCAGGTTGTACCGTTTTCATCGCCTCCAGTTTAGGCAGGAAGGTGGTTCTTAAAAAACCATTGGCAACATCTGTTGTGGTACTGACTTCCGTTTGTCCTTGCTTATTTCGTGTGCATCTTTTGTCCTTTGTACCCATGCTGTGAACTCTCCCAACTGCTTGTAGAGTTTTCTTTGCCTTTGCTTTTGGGGCATTTGAATGATGCCCGATATAATATTGTGTTGCATATTCCATTGCTTTAAATTTTAAGATTAACCTTTTGTTCCCATGACGCTTTCAAAACGATACTGCACCGTATCATCTTCAATTCGTGGTGCGGATATTTTGGCGGTGGTGAGTACTGGATAGGTATTGGCATAGAAGTTCATCACCGCTTCCACGCTCCATGAAGGTTCAGGGTCTGTAAGCCTTATATCCGTTCCGTTTTCTTTGAGCAGGAAAATCCTGTCTAAATGCTTTGCTATTAACATGACTTCTCGTTTTACAGGTTATTGATTTATTTCTTCTTCCTCAACATTCGCTTCAACGCTTTGTGGCTGTTCATCAGTTACGGGTGTTGCAGTTGCACCAAACAGGTCCGGGGCAAACTTTGAGGATAAGGATGATTTTCGTTTGCGTATGGCTTCTGCCTGTTCGGGATATTCTGAAGGGTCAGGTACTTTCATCCATGCGTCCCTGTGCTTTCCTTCTTTTTCCAGTTCATCTACTTTTTGCATCGCCTCCCTGTATTTCTTCTCTTTGGCTTCTTTTTCCTTTCGCTCCCTGTCTGTCTTTTCTTTTTCCATAGCAGATTGCTTTTTCACTTCTTCCAACTGTTTCATGAAGCCTTCCATGTCCACCATTAAACCTGAAACGGTCCGTATGGGTGTTGTTATTCGTTCAAAGAAACCGTTGTCCAGTTCTTCGGCACTTCCTCTTAGATTGAGGGGCGGTATCAGTTTCCTTGCATCGTCCCCGCACTGCTCATTGTTGAGCATAACCGATACTATCCAGTTACTTTCTGCTCCTTTCCGTATCGTTACTTGCAGGTCGCCTGTTATATTCAATGCAGCTATGCTGCTGAAAAAATTTGTCGTTTCCATTGTCAAATGTTTTTTTGTTAAAAAGAATTTCTGTACAGTCCTGTATAGTTTTATTCCGTGCTGCGTTATCTAAACAGCCATCCCCACAATCCCCACAGCAAAAGGGCTAATGCTGCCCACTTCAGCATCCATTCTATCGCAAGTGTGATTAAACCCACTAAATAGTTATTGAAATGCTGCAATCCACCTAAGCCCCTTCGGTTGAATTGTCGCATACCGACAAAGAGCCTGATTGCCAAACCGACAAAAACCATAGTCGGATAAGACATTGCCTGTAATAGTTTTATCAACGCTTCCATAACCTTGTATTTTATGGGTTAAATAATAGGTCTATGGCTAATGTAAACTTGGGATTGCTATGCTTCCTTACAGTAGTATATAAGGTCATACAATGCACCATATACAATGCGACATAGCCAGCAAAAAGTTGGTCTGCAAATAAGCGGCTGTGAGTATGCAGACGTTTCCCATACTTATTTATCTTGTTCCTGACTTCCTCAACAAAGGATAGCCAGGCTTCTACTGTTAGCAACCCGTTTTCCCACTGGCTGCGTATCAACTGTTCGTCCTCCTGTATGGCAAGGCACATATTGTCGGTGTATTCCAGTAAGGCAGGAATTTCCTGCGGAAATAGTTCGTGCAGCAATTTTGCCTTCTCTATGTTTATCAAATTATCTAACGGTTTCATATACTTGTTTTTGTAAGTGGATAATAAGGACAGGCATTGCTGCCTGTCCTGTTACTTTAGCTCAGTGCAAGCACGTCTGCTCCGTCTTTTGCAAACTGGCTGCACAATTCAAATGCTCGTTGTGCTTTAGCCTGTGCTGTGCCTCCCATTACAATGGATTGCAGTTTGCTTTCATCGTCCTTGTAATTGCGTACATTCTGATAGTAACCTGTTACCGCATTGTATGCCCCGAACACTGTTCCTTTGGTAGTATTCAACTGTTGGGTATCTGCCATCATTGCATAGGCAAAGGCATCTTCCACCGTATTTTTAAAAACGGTTGACAGTTCATCCTCTGCACCTTTTTTGAGTGCGTCCAATGTTTCCTTGTTGGGGCAAAGTGCCAGTTGGATAAGTTTCTTTACTTCTTCATCACAGATACGCACCTTTGTCCATTGATTGAATATGCCCTCCAGTTGTACACTTAGCTGATTAGCCAGTCCCATTACTTTATGAGCATTTTCCAAACGTTGTTTTGCACCTGACGTGTGGCGAATACGTACCACGTTGGACATATTTCCCAATGCTGCATTGAGAGTGTTTTGACAAACGATACGTACAGGTGTAAACGCTGCGGTAATACTTCCCGTACCATCATGTGAGGTGGTCAGGAAGATGTATTTTTCTGTAACATCATCACCGTTACCTACTCGGATATAGTCAGGGAGTTTAGCCGTAATAAATATGCGCTCTCCGTTTCCTAATGCACCTGCTGTTTGATACAGGATACCATCACCACCACCTACAATAGCATCGAAAAAGGCAAAGGCATCTGCATTTTGTACTATTTGGTAATCTTTTCCTACTACGCCAAAAACCGTATTGGTATCGGTACGCATAGTTGCGAAATTGTCGGGCAACAAAATGTTACCACCTTCTTTTATTTCACCATCATCACTTATACTGATGCCTGTGCCACGAGTATATAAGGGAGATTTGATAACCTCGAAATCAAGCCCTGCGTATTTGATAGCTTCGGCACTGGTGGGATATTGCTCTACTATCTGTCCCAAATTGTGCCATGCTTTCTGCTGCACGCTAAAGAAGCTGTATTTGCCTGTACGTTCGTTATAATTAAGATTATGTGCCATGATTGTAATTTTTAAAAGTTGATAAATGAAAATGAATGATTAGAAAGGCAAATCGTCTGTGCCATTGTTTGCAGGTACTGCGGAGTCGTTTCTGTTACCACCTGCTACGGTTTCAGACCGTTTACCGCCTCCATACAATTTGATTTTTGATGTATGGAAATTGAGTGCTGCATGTGCCCCACCATCTCCACCAATCCATGCTCTTGCACTCACCCTGCCGTTGAGTTCTACCAATGTTCCTTTGGTGAGTACCTTTGCTACATTTGTTGAAATCCAGTAGGCACAGTTGAAATACTCGGTGTGTTCCACTCGTTCGCCCTGTTTGTTACGGTAGCTGTCATTCACTGCTACGGAAAAATTCACTACCTGTTTGTCGCTCGGCAAGGTGCTGATTTGTGCGTCCCTCGTTAATCTGCCAATGATGTTCATGATTTTTAATTTTAATTGTGAAACCATTTTGTTTACTTCTTTTTTCACCCGCTTGCCCTAAAAGCATTTTTCCAAAAGAAAAAACGGTAAAAAAGAAAGCAGCGACAGAGTGTAGCCGGAGGCGCGGAGAGCTATAAGTCCCGAAGGGTGCAAGCGCAGCGCAGCATTATGCGCTCGTAGCAACGAAGGCGTAACTATCTTAGCTGCCTTTTTACCCGTTTCGTTGGAAAATGCCAAAGCAGGTTGGTTGCTATCTCAACCAATCAGGCTTGTTATTCTCTTGTATAGTAAAGCATGAGGGGGATGTAAGGCGGTGAGGAACGAGCCGGTCACGACAAAGAAGGGACGGAAGCGAGGCGTACCCTGGAATGACCGACCCGAAGGGACATGCCCTTTTTAAAAAAAACATGTTTTTAAAGGTGACTTGTAGTAGGCTACGCGGATTACGTTATCTTTTGCTACACTTTAAGATACAAAGTGTTAAATTGTTAATATTAATATTTAAGTATTTGCTTAAATAAGTAACATTTATTACTTTTGCCTCGCAAACAAATTTGACAATGACAAACGATACTTGCATCAGGTTACAGGCGGACATAGACCAAATTAAAAGTTGCCGAGAAAAATTAAAGACTAACTCGAAATCATTTTTACAATTAGTACAGGTTCTTGCTTTGGCAGGAAATGAAGTACGACTGAAGATACTATTTCTGCTTGAAGAGGAAAACGAACTTTGTCCTTGCGACCTAAGTGATATTTTGGGAATGAGTATTCCTGCCGTGTCCCAACATTTACGAAAGCTAAAAGACGGGAATATTATTGAAGCCAGAAAACAAGGACAAACCATTTTCTATTCACTACACAATAAACATTTAAAAGTATTAAGATCGTTCTTTAAAATAATCAATCAACAAAATTTGGTGACAGTATGACAACGACAATAAAAAATAGTAAAGGCTGGATTGCTGGACTGTTGGCAGCAGTTGCAGCTTCTCTTTGCTGCATCACACCTGTTTTAGCTTTCTTAGGTGGTGCAAGCGGATTTGCTTCATCATTTTCGTGGGTTGAGCCGTATCGTCCATATTTAATCGGTTTGACAATTGCAGTTTTTACATTTGCGTGGTATCAAAAAATAAAACCACAAAAACAAGTTGGCTGCGACTGTGAGGCTGACAATAAAAAATCATTTTGGCAATCAAAATCGTTTTTAGTTATCGTTACTGTTGTTTCTGGATTGCTAATGGCATTTCCATACTATGCAAAAATATTTTATCCAAAGCCACAAAAAGCAAAAGTGATTGTAGTTGACAAAAGCAATATAGCAACGGTTCAATTAAACATTAATGGAATGGACTGTGAAGGTTGTACAGCACACATTAACGGCGCACTTTCAAAGGTGGATGGAGTAATTGAAGCAAACACTTATTATAAAAATGCAAATGCAATCGTAAAGTTTGACAATTCAAAAACATCAGTTGACAGTCTTTCAAATATTATAAACAACATCGGATATAAAGTAATTTCATCCACCATCATCAACAAATAAAAATGAACAAGACAGCAATACTTCAATCAGTAATCATTTGTCCTAATTGCAGACACCAAAAAGAAGAAACAATGCCCACAGACGCTTGCCAGTTTTTTTATGAATGCGAAAACTGCAAGACAAGATTAAAGCCGAAACAGGGGGACTGCTGTGTTTATTGCAGTTACGGAACAGTAAAATGTCCTCCAAAACAATTAGGAACTTCATGCTGCTGACAGAAAAAAGGATATAAAATGTAGAAGTTAAGATTTGATCCAACGAATTGTAGTCATGTCTTTTTTATTACTAAGTGGCTTAATCCCGGATCATTCAGCAACCTTTCCATTTCCGATTGAATAATGTCCTGTATATCTTCTTTTATCTGGAAATAATTACGCTGTACCATGCTGTTATCCAGCTTGCGAATCACCTCTATCTCCTTGTAGCTTTCTTCCTCTCTTTTCAGTGCATCGTGGTTATTGATAATTTCACAATGGAAGGCTTTCAGGTCTATTTTATTATCAGGATCGTCAGCTACCATGCCTACGAACTCACCGGAACTCAGTGCAGATATTTTTGAAGGCGGTATAGCGGTTTCCAGTTGCTTTGAGCGGCTGATAGAAGTATCACCGCTATTGATAGAATAACTTTCCCTATCCTGCATGATTTTCCCGAAGCGTTCGGAAAGTTGTTTGGCTGTATCACCTGTAACTTGCCCGGCTACAATGTTGCCCGTGATATTCATAATTACATCTGCCTGCTCCCTGCCATAATCTTTACGAAGCTGGCTGAAATCCTGAATACCTAAGCAAGTGGAAACCTTGTTGCTCCTTGCTGTGGCTATAAGGCTATCCATGTTGTTCAAATAGATAGTTGGGAACTCGTCAAAAACCAAACTGCTTTTCAATTTTCCTTTCTTATTGACCTGCTTTACAAGGCGTGTTACATAAAGCGAAAGCACCGCCCCATAGATCTGTATCTTTTGCGGATTATTACCCATGCAAACCACCTTCGGATCATCAGGATTATTCACATCGAGATTGAAGTCATTGCCCGATAAAACATAATACAATTGCGGTGAGGAAAGCCTTGCCATAGCCACTTTAGCAGATGCTATCTGTCCTTCTAATTGTTCCATCACATCATTCAGGTAGGCATTCAAAAACGGATTGATCAATACCTCACATTCTTTGGCAGCTTCGGTTCTGAACAATGTAAAAAGGCTGTCATAATCTGCCTGCATCAGTTCTATGACGTGTGGCAACGTGCAAAATTCTCCGTCCTTATATTTCTTCAGATACCATATCACAGCCGTCAGGAAATTAATTGGCGATTCCACGAAAAAATCGCCCTGACGCTTTATCCACTCTCTATTTAATCCCATTAAAATGGTGCGGGCTGATTCCGCAGCATCAGTAATATCGGTCATGGCTGATGGCTCCAAAGGATTGCACCGATGGCTTCTTGTTAAGTCGTCAAAATTGATCACAAAAAATCGCGGAGGCTTGGCGTACCTGTGCTTGTTTTTCAACCAGGAATTGTAGGCAATCCTTGAAAGATCATCGAACTTAAAGTCGTACACAAACATTGTAAACCCCTTACGGATATGTTGGGTAATGACGTGCCTGATTACGAAATAGGATTTACCTGCACCGGGAGTACCTAATACCATTATCGCCCTGAAAGGGTTAATGATATTTATCCAGCTATTGCGAACCTTGTTTTTAAGGCGGTAGCGTGCCGGCAGGTTGATGGAAAATTCATTTTCCAGTAAACGTTCTTCCTGCGGAAACGTCTCGTTTTCCTTGTTAAAAATATCCTTGTTGTTGAACTTGCTTTTAATGATCCGGGAAAGCAATGTACCTCCAGAAAGTATCAGTAAAAAACCTATTGCGGTAATGCTTATATAAACAATTGTCTTCTCCTGTGCAGGCAATTGAAGCATCATGGAAAGATAGCTGGCAAAATAGAGCAACAGCCCCGTTATGAGGTAGGCGAAAGCTGTTTTATAATTCAGTTTCTCATCCTTCCGGCCTTTTGCTCCGAGCAGCGAAATCACCAGAAAGCCTAAAGCAATCAGCTTGCTTTTAACAAAGTTGCTGAAGATACCTGTTCGGTAAATATTACCTAAAATACGGTCGCTGAAAGTACTGCTCAACTCCCATTCCTGAAAGGCAGCATAGCAATAATAATAGAAGTGTATCACTAAAATAACGATACTGATCAACCTGGTCATGTCCAGAATTTTCCTCAGCGCCTGTTCGTTCTCACCTGTCTGTACAGCCATTGTTTTACGTTTTATTGGTTATTGGAAATGTTCTTGTTTCTTTTTCTTTTCTTGCCTTTTTTCTTTAGCTGACCGGGTATATAATCAGCTACCTGGTCGGGTTGTATCAAGGCATCCAGTGCATTGCCAACAGGGATGCTAATTGGAGCTGGCATATGATCCTGGGGAAGCGTTTTAACGTCGCGGTCGGTCACTTGCGTAGGCTGTGTAGCTTTGCCTGCTTTTTGAGCTACCTGTGGTAATAACTCTGACTTCATCACTTCTTTCAAGCCGCATCGTTCCTGTATGGCTTTGGCACTGTATTGCTTACCCAATGCATTTCCGTTGAAGACAGTTTTGGTCTGATGATCTACGTAGGTTATGCCATATATCAACCCGGCATCATTTTGACGCAAGGCAACGTGTATGCCCTTTCTTTCGAGTTGATTTACCAGTTCGTCCAGTGTTGGCGTTTTACCAATAAACAACCTGTCTATTTCATTTTTTACGCGGCTTTTAAATGGTTGTCGTTTGGCATCATTGAGAGTAAATTTTTCTTCCAGAAATTTCAGTGTGGGCTTATTATAAAAGTCACTGGCTTTTATTGGTACGCCTACCGGCTTTCCATCCTCATCCAATATGCGGTAAACCAATCCTCCACCTTGAAAAATTCTTGAATGTTCGCTGCCCCGATCCGCCAGTACATTGTACTGTTTCAATACTGCATTTAGCTCCGGCAGACTGGTGTAGTGATATTTGAACAATACCGAATCGAGTACATTGGTGATAGCTCTTTTTGTTTCTGTACGCCCGTATTGTACCTTCTTTGCATCAATAGGTTTTAACCTCAATGCCTGCTTTCTTGCATGGGCATCGGCCACTACAAGACCAAACATTTTTTCAATCTCTTTTCTTGCAGGTTCTGACTTGCGAATGCCGAGGTGATGCAGGTCAATACGATTGCCGTTAGGCTGGATGTTAGTGGTGACTATGTGGATATGCGGGTGACCTGCGTCATGGTGCTGATAAACAAGATAAGGCTGCTCTCCAAAGCCTAATTTCTGCATATAGACGTTGGCGATTCCCATCAACTTTTCCTTGCTCAAATGTGTTTCCGAAGGGTCAAAATTGAGGGAAATATGTACGCTGTTTCGTTTAACATTCTCTCTCAGTTCTGTCCTTTTCAGCAGATAACCTAACTTAATCTTAAGGCTCATTTCATCAGCATTCAGCGGAAAATTTTCTGCTCCGATGCACTCTGCTACACCTTCTTTAACTTTGTTCTCATTGTAGTTGAAAATACGGTGCATAGAGTGGCCAGGCTTGATCACTGCAACCATATTTCCAGTATTTTTTTTACGTTTATTCTGACCTCATCTACCTTATTGCTAAGGATATTTTTCTCCACTTCATACGCTATCAACCAGCTTTTAAATTCAGCGATCTGGCTGAGTGTATGGAGCTTTTTAACAGCTTGATTGAAGTTGTTTCCTACTGCATTTAGCTCGCTGCGAAGCCGGGTAAGCTCTGCCATTAAGTCATCCTGTGAGCTGTTACGGTAGGTTGTTACAACGGGTTTATCGAACAGGCTTCGACGTACATAATCGCTTAGCTTTCGACAGGTAGAAGCCTTCCACTTCTTTTCAATTTTAGCATACTCATCGGGTGTCAGACGCAGCCCGATAATGCGTGTCCTGTTTGAATTTTGTTCTTTCATCACTGATCATTTTCACGTTTTCAAACTCATTTTCACCTTTCAGACACCCTGCCCACGAGTTCCGAGTGATGGGCAGCCAGATCCGGTTGTTTAACAACCGTTCATCTGGCCGATTGCGGGAAAGTTGCAATCTTTCAGCTTTTAGAACCTCTTTCGGACATTGATAAGGCTCTAAAGCAAATAAGAAGCTCAAGCACTTTTAAGAAGCTAAAGCGGCTCTTATAGTTCTGCTGTCTTTTATTTCAACTTCTGTTTTTGATGTTTCCTTTGCGGCTTGCCGAAATTCACCATCCAGTCATTGAAGTCCTTGTGGTTTTGATAAAGGCTGCTTTCATCCTTGTATTTACTGGTTAGGGAAAGTGCATATCGGCTGCAATTTTGTCCGGTAGTATCCCTGTCAAGATAGAGCTTGATAGTCTTATGTTTTTCCATAAAGGGACGTGCAGTTTCAAAGAAGGAAACAGAGTTCAGCACTACAAAATCAAAGCGGTCTTCAGGGTCTTGTTGATGAACGACCCTGAAAGAAAGGAAATCGGTAAAGCCTTCAAAGACTATGACCTCATCGGCATTGTTATCAAAGCTCGTAATGCCTTTAGGGGAACTGCTGGCTTTAAAGTAAGGATTGCGTATTTCAAAGCCTCCCAAATCATTCCTGAAACCGATACCGTAATAGACTTTTCCATTAAGTTCGTAACGCACTTCCCGACAGTAATGGTCAGCTACATCAACGGGTATTCGCCGTTGCTGCAGGTATCTTAAAAGGGCGCTGGAAGACAGAACAAAATCGCCTAAAATCTTTATCTGCTTCTCCTGTTCTTCTCTCGCAAATGATTGTTGGGAAACCGGCTTTTGAAGGGAAAAATTACCGCTTAAATTCTGGAGTAATTCGGACACGGTACACCCGTGAAAGAGGATAGCAAAATCAACCAGGTTGCCACCTTTGCCAAGACCGTGATCGTACCAGCGGTTTAGCCTCCTGTTAACCTTAAATGAAGGTGTCTTTTCATCCCGTAAAGGAGAGTGATACCAATAGTCGTTGTTCCTGATCTTCGCTGGTTCATAACCTAAACCTGCAAGGAAATGAACCATATCTATTTCTTTGGCTTCGCTAACGGAAAGCCGGTTCTTACTGAAATCCATAACCACACATTTATCAAATACACATTCAGTTCTTCTAAGCGAAGTTAAATAGGCGATATGGGATTCACCTATCCTCATCATATTTTGATGAGGATGCAGAGGGCAGCGTTATTTACTTTTGTGCTGTGAGTATTGTTTAATTAAAATCGTGTGATTATGCTAACAACAAGTGATGTAGCCAAAGTATATGATACTATTCTCAGTATCCCTGGCATGAGTGAAACAGTGAAGATTGACATGAGGATCTCCCGCAAAAACGTACTGTTATTGCACAGTGTCGTCAAACGTGGGTTGATGGCGAAAGATGATGATAAATCGTCTGCTTTGCTGGAAAGTATTCCGCAGGAAGCATTGCAGGAATTACACGTAATTGCTGATGATTACCTAACAAAAGCAGGCTTAACCGAACTAAGTGAAAAACTAAAAGCACTTAGTACCAAATAGGCAGGGGTAACGTCAGAAAGCCACTTGGAGAGAATGGATGAAGATATAAACACCGATTCTTCAAGTGGCTTGTTTATGTCGCAATTTAAAATGGTGTCAATAGTTGCGTTTTACAATAATAATAGTAGCGACAGTTACCATTTTACCATTGGTGTCGAGTTCAGAAACATTCATTTCCTGAACCCATACACTGTCAAAATCACTGCGCGATAAGAAACCCCTCCGGCCATACGTGCGTCTCCGTACATCAATTGCCGTAAGCTACCGTCTTGTTTTACATAGTAATAGTTGTTCCACTTCTTTTTATAAATACTTTGCGTATGTAAAGTTCCGGACGCAGGAATTTTAAAGGTGCGTTTTTCACCACTCCGGTTTTCAGGTGTGCCCGCAGGCTCGTTAAAGAACACGGTAGCAGTGCCGTTAAAACCTTTCGGTAGCAGGTATATATCTGCCCGCTCTTCGCAATAAGTCATAATGAAAATAGCTGTGGCAAACAGCAATACCACGTCTGTCAAAATGAGCGGTATTTTGTACGAATCTTTCAATGAAAAAAAACTGCTTTACATAAGTAAGGTGTTTTTGCATAGCATTTTGGATAGTGGTAGCCGGGCGGCGAATGGAAAACATAGTTGCCGTGGAATATTGTATCAGTTCTTATGTTTTCTTAGTTATGACCCATCCGTCCTCTGATCTAATATTCGCTATTTTATTTTTCTCCAACCATTTTGTGAATGCTGGTACATCTTTAGGAGTAAAATGAATGATTTCACCGTTTTTCAGCATAATGGTAAAAAAGTCGCATGCAGCAAGAAACTTCGATAATTGTTCCGCGGTGTAGTCAAAATTCGGGTAGTGATCGGCTGAAGTCATGGTCTGTTGCTTTTAGTGATTTCCTCTGACTGTTGCCTGCACAAAAAAGAGCGCAGGCAACAGCTCACCGCACTGAGGTCTTAGGAAACCCGGCAACGATAAGTGCGCCCACGCCGTAGCATGAGCGTTTTCCACTTATGTCCCATTGCCAATTGAAATTCCTAAGTTTCAGTGCGGGACTTAAAGCTAAAACGCTTCAAGAATATTTTGCCACAAAGATACAATTTTGAAGATACATCTAAGAAGATCCTATAATGCAACCTATGAAGTTTTAATAAACAAACAGATTCATAATTTTAGACAAACCTTTCAGTTATGACAACACAAAAAGAACAGAGTAACATAATAATCGCATTTCTTTTCTCTCTTCTTATTCCTGTGATCGGATACTATTATCTTGGAGCTTTATATGCGACTATTTTCTTAATTGGTTATTTGGGAGGCTTTATTCTTTGGATTTCATTACCATCCCGAGCATCCTGGACATTTCTTAAAATACCCTATTGGCTTACGCTGTTTGCCTTTTTATTCCTCCATAAAGTGGAAGAGAATCGCATGAAATTCTTCGAGGTTGTTTCAGCAAAAATAACAGGCGGAACGGTTCCTGAATTTAGCGTTGGGCTTATTATTGGACTGTTGGTATTACCCATAGGGGCTTGGCTTATACTACCCTTATTGCTTAAAAAGAAACATGAGCTTGGTTACTACGCAGTCTGGACGCTTTTCGCTTCAATGGGAATATCAGAGCTTGCACATTACGTTTTTCCGTTTATGACAAATGAGCCGTATGGTTATTTCCCAGGAATGCTAAGTGTTGTTGTATTGGCGCCTTTGGCATGGTGGGGAATGTACAGGCTTGTCAAAGGAGATCACCGATTCGGCTTATAGTCGGAGTTAAACCAAGAACTTAGCATCACTATTGCTAAATACTTGATTATCACACTTTAAACTAAGATTGCTGCGCCAAGTTTTATCATGCAATCGCGTACACTTACTGAACTGGTAATTATTTGCTGTCATTTTTGGTATAGGTGAACTGCATGACAAATATTATAGATCGTAATTTCATTTTTACAACTTTAGTTTTCTATCTTTGCAGTCTTGAAAATTACTGCCTTCATATTATCCATTATTGTTTTAGTGCTAAGCTGTATGCCTTGTACAGATGGTGTTAGGGCTACGGGTAAAGTAAAGCAGGAAATAGCCAAATCCGCCCATCAGCAGGATCATCCTCAAAAAGATGGCTGCTCTCCTTTTTGCAGTTGTTCATGCTGCTCAGGTACACCTATTCCACACGTTTTAGGAAAAATGGTTCTTCTAAAGCCTGAGTTCAAAAAGAATTATAGCTCCTTCTATTCGTCTTCTGTTAAAGGTATTTCCCTTCCTGTCTGGCAACCGCCCCAATTGGTGTAATCTTTCCTTTAAGCTAATCTCAGCTTATGTATTGTTTGCCTAAATAGGCAATTCCCGTTTCACTTTCATATTACGCCGATTTTGACAACAAAATCCAGTAAAAAGAAACGAAAAGTTTCACCACGACCACCGTTCAGGACTTTTAGAAATATTTCTATAATCATCCTGTCCATTTTAATGATAGGCGCTATCGTAGCCATTATCATTAAATATTATCGTTTGGTTACTGGATATTAATCCTCTTTAAACAGATGCTAAATAGAATTATTGATTTTTCCGTAAAGAATAAATTGGTAATCGGACTTTTTACCCTAGGCTTAATCATTTGGGGTGTCATGTCCTTAAAAACCTTACCAATAGATGCTGTGCCCGATATAACGAATAATCAGGTACAGGTTATTACCCTTAGCCCTTCATTAGCGACTCAGGAAATAGAACAGTTTATTTCCTATCCGATAGAACAAACCATGTCCACAATTCCTGAGATACAGGAAGTGAGGTCTATTTCACGGTTCGGTCTTTCAGTTGTTACCATCGTTTTTCACGATGATGCCGATATTTATTGGGCCAGACAACAGGTGGCTGAACGACTGCCGGAAGCAAAAAACTCTATTCCTCCGGGTCTCGGTAACCCCGAAATGGCTCCTATTTCTACAGGGCTTGGAGAAATATACCAGTATGTCGTTCACGCTAAGCCAGGTTACGAGCAGAAATATGATGCCACTGCCTTACGAACTATCCAAGATTGGATTGTGCGAAGGCAATTATTAGGCACTCCTGGAATTGCTGAAGTCAACAGCTTCGGCGGTTTTTTAAAGCAGTATGAGGTTGCATTAAACATTGACAAATTAAGAAGTTATAATATTTCCATATCAGATATTTTTTCTGCCCTGGAAAAAAATAACCAAAACACAGGTGGATCTTATATTGACAAAAAGCCCAATGCCTACTTTATCCGAAGTGAAGGCTTAATTAATAGTCTTGATGATATTGGAAGAATAGTTGTAAAGAATACTGAAACCGGTGTCCCCATCACCATAAACGACGTAGCAACGGTACGATTTGGAACTGCTACACGCTACGGCGCTCTTACCCGTGATGACAGAGAAGCGGTTGGTGGCATTGTAATGATGCTAAAGGGTAGCAATGCCAACGAAGTAGTCGCCAGCGTAAAAGCAAAAATGGAGCAAATTAAAAAATCATTACCCGAAGGCGTAGCTGTTGAGCCATTTTTAGACCGGAGTGAATTTGTAGGCAGGGCTGTTGATACAGTTAAGAAAAACCTTCTTGAAGGTGCGTTAATCGTAATCTTTGTATTAGTGCTTTTTCTGGGTAATGTTCGCTCAGGACTTATCGTAGCATCAGTCATTCCGCTTGCAATGCTCTTTGCTATTTCCTTGATGAAAGTGTTTGGTGTTTCTGGTAACCTGATGAGCTTAGGTGCGATTGATTTTGGATTGATTGTAGATGGGGCGGTAATTATCGTAGAAGCCACCATGCACCACCTTGTTCATCGAAAGGAAGGGAAAATCACGCAACCGGAAATGGACGCAGAAGTCTCTCATTCAGCAAAACAAATGATGAATTCGGCGGCTTTTGGTCAAATCATTATCCTTATCGTTTATTTCCCTATCCTGGCATTGGTGGGTATTGAAGGAAAGATGTTCCGTCCAATGGCAGAAACCGTTTCTTTCGCTATCATCGGCGCTTTAATATTATCGTTGACGTATGTGCCAATGATGAGTTCGTTATTCTTAAGTAAGAAAATTTCGCACAAAAAGAATTTTTCAGATAAAATGATGGAGCGTATCCAGCGGGGATATAGTCCGCTAATTAAAGGTGCCCTGCGGTTTAAAAGGACCGTGGTGTTGCTTGCCTTCGGTTTATTGGCAGCCGCCATAGTTGTATTTTCTTTTTTGGGGGGTGAATTTCTTCCGACATTGGAAGAGGGTGACCTTGCCGTCGAAACGCGTCTGCTGGTAGGTAGCTCTCTGGAGCAGTCCATTGAGAAAGTAACCCAAGCTTCTACTCTGTTAAAGAAAAATTATCCTGAAGTAGAAGAAGTAGTAGGCAAAATAGGAGCATCGGAAATACCCACCGATCCTATGCCTATTGAAGCCACGGATCTGACCATTATATTGAAGCCCAAAAAAGAATGGACAAGTGCCATCACAAGAGAGGAATTAGTGGAAAAGATGCAGAAAACCCTTGAAGCCATTCCAGGAGTGACTTTTGGTTTTTCCCAGCCTATACAATTACGTACGAATGAATTGATATCCGGTGTACGGCAAGATGTCGGTATCAAGATATTCGGCGATGATTTGGAGGAACTGGCTGATTTGGCAAAAAGGATTGGGGCTTTAATTCCTTCAGTTCCGGGTGCAGAAGATCTTTATATCGAACAAGTGTCAGGTTTACCGCAAATCTCTATTAAACTAAACCGCAGTAAGATTGCCCAGTACGGGTTGAACGTAGAAGATATTAATAGTGCTATCAATAGTGCCTTTGCAGGCGGTATTGCCGGAACTGTATTTGAAGGTCAGAAGCGGTTTGATTTAGTGGTGCGATTAGAACAATCGGAACGGCAAAGTATCGAAGATGTAAAAAGATTGTTTGTTACTACATCTAATGGTAATCAGGTTCCCTTAGAGCAGGTAGCCGATGTTAGCTATCAGTTAGCGCCCAATCAAATACAAAGGGAAGAAGCCCGAAGGAGAATTATAGTAGGTTTTAATGTTCGGGGTAGAGATATTGCTTCTGTCGTAAAAGACATTCAGGCAAAGATTGACCAGAAAATTAAATTGCCCACTGGTTATTTTATTACTTATGGCGGACAATTTAAAAACCTGGAAGAAGCGAACAAGCGATTGTCGGTGGCGGTACCGGTAGCGCTTGGATTAATCCTGTTACTGTTATACTTCACTTTTGGTTCGCTGAAATATTCATTGCTCATTTTCACAGCCATTCCCATGTCGGCTATAGGCGGGGTATTCGCACTCTGGATACGGGGATTTCCTTTTAGTATATCAGCTGGCGTTGGTTTTATTGCGCTGTTTGGTGTGGCTGTATTAAACGGCATCGTGCTGATTACGGAGTTTAACCGGTTAAAAAGGGATGGTATGAGAGATATAAATAGCATAATTCTAACAGGTACAGCTATCCGTTTGCGACCTGTACTAATGACTGCTACCGTAGCATCGTTAGGGTTTATGCCGATGGCATTGTCAACCGGTGCAGGTGGCGAAGTTCAAAAGCCTCTGGCAACAGTGGTGATTGGTGGTTTGATTACTGCCACGTTATTAACCCTTCTGGTATTGCCTGTGTTATATTCTTTTGTAGAAAAGATAAAACCACGTAAGAAAAAAGTAAAACCAGGAGGCATTGCCTCTCCCACGGCAATAATGTTGCTTTTTTCGTTGGGCATTGCAGGTGTAAGTCAAGCACAAACCCCTGTAACCACTCCGCCAGCGCTTTCTACCATTGATTTGCCCACAGCGATAAGCAATTCACTGGCAGTAAATCCAAATACGAGAGTGGGAATGTTGGGTGTTCAATACCAGCAGGCACTCAAAGGTTCTGTACGGGATTTGGGAAAAACGAATATTAATCTTACGTATGGTCAGTATAACAGCCCTGTTCCATACGATAATAACATCACGATTATCCAAAACATTCCTAATCCTGTTTATTTAAAGAGGTTGTCGGAATTGGCAGAAGCAAATATTAATGCCAGCCGTTTTCAAACGAGGATTTATCAAAGCCAGATAGCATATCAGGTAAAAAGTATTTATTACAACCTGCTTTATCGCACAGAACAAAGAAAACTTAACCAGGAATTGATAACGCTTTATGAGCGGATTTTACGGGCAGCAGAGGTTCGGTTCAAAACAGGCGAAACGAATATCCTGGAAACGTATAATGCTAATACCCGATTGCAGGAAGCCACTGCACAACTGCAACAAACCAATGAATACATTCGTACTCACTTGCAACAAATACGGCAGTTTACCAGAGATAGCTCTGTCGAAAACATTGCTGATACTGTTTTGAAGGAAAAAACGGTTGCAGTAACTCTTGACAGTTCTATCCTTGGCAATAACCCGCAGTTGCAAGCGTTGCGAAGCCAAATAGAAGTAGCGTCCAGAGAAATACGTGTTGAAAAAAGTAAACTGTTGCCCGACTTCAGTATTGGGTATTTTAATCAATCGCTTGTAGGCACTCATGAAAAAGACGGCGTCTCCAAATATTATGGTGTGGGCAAACGCTTTCAGGGAATAGAGGCTGGAATTAGTATTCCGCTTTTTTCTAAACCGCAAAGAGCAAGGATTAGAGCAGCAGAAATCAACCAGCAGATTCAAGAGGCACAGGTGGATGCTTTCTATTTCGGTTTGTTCCAACGTGGTTCAACGTTGCTTTCCGACTTAAGGCGTCTGCAAATCCAAATTGACTTTTACAGGAATACAGCTATTCCACAAGCTAATCTTCTCATCACTACTTCTCAACGGGCATTTGAAGCAGGCGAGCTGGATTACTACCAGCTTTCTCAGTCCATCAATAACGCTGTAGACGTACGTAAACAATATATAGAACTACTTAATCAATATAATCAAACAGCTATCGAACTGGAACTAATCGCTGGCTTGTAAAATTAAAAATCAATAGTCATTATGCTTAATTCATTTTATAAACCGCTTTTCATTGCCGCCTTATTTTTGGCAGCCTGTTCTTCAAAAAAGTCGGAAGAAACGCAATCAGAAAAGCAAACAGTAAAAACGGTAGACCCCAACATCGTGGAGTTTACTCAAACGCAGTACAATGCAGTTGGCGTTCAGTTAGGAAATGTAACAGAAAAAAACCTTTCCAATTACATCAAAGCATCAGGAACCATTGATGTTCCTCCGCAGCAAACCATAAGCATCACTTCCCCTTACGGAGGCAATATAAAAACGATGAATGTAATTGAAGGGAAATACATAGGAAAAGGACAGGTAGTTGCTACTATTGAAAACCCCGAGTTTGTACAAATTCAGCAGGATTACATGGAAAGCAGCAGCCAATTATCTTTCTTAAAGCAAGACCTTACAAGGCAGGAAGAGTTGGTAAAAGAAAACATCGCTGCTCGTAAATCGCTCCAGAGAGCGCAGAGCGAATACAATAGTATGGTGGCGAGGGTTGAGGGATTGAAGGCAAAATTGCGTATGATTAATATTAACCCTGCCCGTGTTAATCATGGCAATTTCACTCCAAGGTCAAATATCTATGCTCCGCAAGGTGGATATGTAACAAAAGTGTATGCTAATGTAGGAAAATTCGTGAGCGCAAATGAAGTTATAACCGACCTTGCTAATACGAATAATATGCTGGTACGTGTGCGGGTGTTCGAAAAGGATATTCCTCACATTTCTTTAGGGCAAACCATCCGCTTCAGCGCTACTGGACAAAGTGACGAGCATATAGCAAAAGTTTCTCTAATTGGTAAAGACATTCACGAAGACCGTACGGTGGATGTACTTGCCCGTATCTCAAGCCCATCCTCAGACTTGCTGCCAGGTATGTTTGTGAATGCTATTATTGAGTTAGGGGCATCTGCCTTGCCGGCCTTGCCACAGGAAGCCGTCGTACAGTCTGGAGGTAAAAACTACATTTTTATTTTAGCAGAAAATACGGAAACAACTGCAGCAAACACAACGGATAGTACAGAAAAAGCCGAAGAACAAAATATCGCTTTCCGTATGGTAGAAGTAGGCGTAGGCATTACGGAAAATGGATTTACGGCTGTTACTCTTCCCGAAGGTTTTAACATGCAAAGCAAGGTAGTGTTAAAAGGCGCTTACGACTTATTATCTAAAATGAAAAATGCAGAAGAGGAAGAATAATCATATGGGTTGGAGCCCTGCATGGTTCTTACCCTATGGAAGAACTATTATTGAATAGCAGGGTTTCCGACCCACCATTGTAACATTGTAGCAACACAACGCAAGTATAAATCGGTAAAACAAACGATCCAATGAGCATGGAACTGGAAAACGTCTTGATTGCAAAGCAAGTTAATCCTACGGCAGTGCGACTGCTGGTTTTGGAATATTTATTAAAGCAGAAAGCAGCCATTAGCCTGAGCGATTTGGAAACGGAACTGCATCGGGCGGACAGAGTAACACTTTACAGAACGCTAAAAACGTTTGAAGAAAAAGGCATCATTCACACCATTAAAGACGGAACAGAAGTAACCAAATATGCGCTATGCCAAGATGAATGCAATAACGGACTTCATTCAGACATGCACATCCACTTCTATTGTACAAACTGTAAGGAATTGTATTGTTTGCCGAAGGTGCAAATACCCAAATTAAACCTTCCGGATGATTTTAATCTTCAGGAAATGAGCTTAGTAGCAAGAGGCATTTGTAAAAATTGTAAAAAATGAATGCAATTGAGTTGCATCACCAATCAAATAATTTTGTAATCCTCAAATTGAGGGCATTTTTCACTTAAAAACAAATACGATGGAACATCAACAAAGTGGTCATCATCATTCAGGGCACAAACACGAAGCCCTCATTCAGCAACTTTTAGCCTGTGCTACTGCCTGCGAAAATTGCGCAGCTTCTTGTTTGGACGAGCAAGACGTAACACCAATGGCGCATTGCATTGAACTGGACAGAGATTGTGCAGACGTATGCTTTCTCGGCGCTCAGCTATTAATCAGAGATAGCGAATTTGCTCATGATTATCTGGCTGTTTGCGAAAAAGTATGCCGCGAATGCGCCGAAGAGTGCGGTAAACATGAACATGAGCATTGTAAAAAATGTGCAGAGGAATGCCGTAAATGTGCCGATGCTTGTCATGCACATCACGGAAATGTTCAGGTAAGCTAAATGCCGTTAAAGTATGTGCAGTGTAAAGTGCCTGCACATACTTTATTCCTTTTTATTAATCATTAAACAAAAAAGCAATGAGATTGAATTGTTGGAAGTGCGTGGTGTTGATATCCGCATTACTTGGGCTGATAAGCACTTTATAGAATTTGAGAGACGTTATAAAAAAACAAACGCTTGAAGTATAAGTAACATTATTCCTAAATAAGTTCTCAACTATGAAATGTCCAAACTGCAACGAAACATTAGCCATGACCGAAAGGCAAGGCATTGAAATTGATTATTGCCCCAATTGCCGGGGTGTATGGCTTGATAAAGGCGAGCTGGATAAAATTATTGAAAAATCGCTGGAGCAACGAACGCCTGAACCCAATCAGTCCAATCCAAGTTACAACAATCCTAATTACCAGGGTGGTTATGGAGGAGGAGGCCATCAGGACAGCAAGCACGGCGCGTATGGTAAACATGGCAGACGTGGCTTTTTGGGTAATCTGCTTGATTTTTAATCACAAAAAATAGCATTAAGGTATGTCGGGAAATCATGCATCGGCAGGTTATAAAAACAAAAGGAAGCTTGTAATTGTACTCACCTTAACAAGCTCGTATCTCATTGCCGAAGTAATTGGTGGTATTCTTACTAAAAGCCTTGCTTTATTGGCAGATGCCGGGCACATGCTTACTGATGTGGGCGGCCTGGCATTGGCATTGTTTGCAATTAACGTGACACAGCGTGCTGCTTCGGCCAAACGTACCTATGGTTTTTACCGCGCCGAAATTTTAGCCGCCCTTGCCAATGCTGTTGTATTAATCGGTATCTCACTTTACATTTTGTACGAAGCATACCTGCGCTTCTTAAATCCCCCCAAAGTAGAAAGTAAGGCTATGCTTATTGTAGCCGCCATCGGGTTGGTTGTAAATATCACGGGTATGATGATTTTAAAAAAAGGTTCTGGCGAAAGTCTGAATATGAAGGGAGCTTATTTTGAAGTGCTATCCGATATGCTTACCTCTGTTGGCGTTATTGTAGCCGGCATTATTATGCTTACTACAGGTTGGTATTATGCTGACCCGATTTTATCTGCCGGTATAGGCTTATTTATTCTACCCCGTACATGGATACTCCTGAAAGATGCTGTAGGTGTGCTTTTGGAAGGGACACCGAGCGATGTAAACCTGGAGGAACTACGCATAGGTATTGCAAGTATTCCCGGTGTAAAAGCCGTTCACGATTTGCATGTATGGACACTCACTTCAGGATATAATGCTATGAGTGCGCATATTATTATCAATGAAGGTTTGCCTTACAATGAAACTTTACAATTAATAAACGACGCTATTATGGCTAATTATAAAATTCATCATACTACCATACAAATAGAAATGGATAGATATAAAGAACAGGAAACGCATTTGTAACGCTATTACAACCATGCGTGTAACTTATGGTGCAGCAAATAAATGATTCACAGGTATGGAAGACATAGTTTTTAAAAAGGAATATCAACAAGGAATATTTAGCTACCTGAATATTTCACAGCCACCTGTTACTGTTTCTTTGCCTGTAACAGACTCGCAGGCGATCTTATACAAATATGAGTTCCACAATTATATTGCCTTAGCTGAATATTTAATGTCTCATTTAGAGAAATACCTACTTATCAGGTATTCACCTTATCTCTTAGAATTGTCATTTATTAATGTTATAGCAGAAGTCAACTGGAAATACGAATTACTTTCCAGCGATCGTTTGGGCTTAGGGGTTGATAAAGGGTTTTTAGGCGTAGAAGAAATTTCAACAGAAGCAAGCACAAGCAGCTTATGCAGAGTTCTCAAATTGCTGCCTTTAACCATGCTACCGGAAGATACATTTGGCGATGCCGTTTCATGGATTAGCATTTTTGGTTTAAAGAGCGACAGAGAAACAGCGCTTAAAATGTTTCTGCAATCTGATGGCCAGCCTGTTTTATCCGATTTTCTTCAAAAAGGTGAAGTGTTTGTGCACATTATTAATAGTAAAGAAGAAGGATTTTATAACTCATCGCTGATAAAAAGCAAAGATGATATTGAACAGATCGTGTATTCATTTTCGGCTGTAATTGATCCTAATAACTGAGAAACGTTTAGTAAATCAAATGAAAATATTCAAAAGATAATGCTGGTTTTAGTTTTTTGGAATGTTATTGTAAAACGAAAAATATATTGTTTATGGATGGCTTGAAGCTAAATAGCTGGAGAAAGAAGTTTACAGAACAGGCAACAAGTATCAGGATGGAATATGATGCTTTCTTCCTTAATAAAAAGCTGGAAGACTATTATTCTTTATTCATTGATGAAACGTCAGAAGAACTTGAATTGCGGATAACCGACGAACTTCCCGAGGAAATAAAAGACCGTTTATTAAAGTTGCTGATAACAACAAAACCCGAGGACAGCATTTAAAACAGAACAAAGCTTATGTACTTTTTTATGTAAAGGAACCATTTAAAGCAATCATTATGTTACAAATATTAGCTGAAACGCAGGATAACCTTATAGCAACAAAAGCTATCGGTAAATTAACGGAAATGGATTATGGAAAGCTGTTGCCATTGCTCTATAATAAGCTAAAGCGGTACAAAAATATTCGTTGGTATTTTGAAATGGAAGATTTTAAAGGCTGGAAACTGAAAGCCTTTTGGGAAGATGCAAAATTTGACATGCAACATGCTAATGACTTTGAAAAAATAGCAATGGTAGGCGAAAAGGACTGGCAGCAGTGGATGACAGAGATAATGAAGCCATTCACAAAGGCAGAAATTAAGTTTTTTGAGTCAGCGGATAGTAGCAAGGCGCTACAATGGATTAAATCAACCAATGTTTAGCATTATTACCGGCACCTTAATATTGGGCGCTATTCATGCGCTTATTCCCAACCACTGGTTGCCATTAGTAGCTATTGCTAAGAGCGAAGGTTGGGCAAAGTCTGAACTCATGTTCGTTGCATCCATTACCGCATCTGCCCATGTTTTAGGTACTATTATCCTCGGAGTCGTCTTAGGATTGGTAGGATCAAAATTAGCACATCATTACGAAGATTATTTGCATGTTGTAGCTCCGGTAGTATTGATTTTATTTGGGTTGATTTATTTTTCAGTAAATCTTCCACACCATCATCAGACAGTAAAGGAAGACATACAACAATTTAAAAAATCAAAAACCAGGTGGATATTGATTTTTGTATTAATGATGTTCTTATCGCCATGTCTTGAGGTAGAAAGTCTTTTCTTAGCCGCCGGTGCCTATGGGTTGGATAATATTTTATTGTTGGCATTGGTGTATGGAGTTGTGAGTATAACAGGCATCGTAACACTGGTGATGATTGCGTATAAAGGAATACAAATGATTAATTCTCATTTCATAGAACATAACGAAAAACGCATAACAGGATTGGTATTGATATGCGTTGGTATAATAACCTTCTTTATTCATTAAGTAGATTTTTATGGAGCATAATTACAACAAAAAACAAGATAAAGACTTACAGTTAGATGAGCTTACAAAGCTTACTCCAAAAAAGCCTGAACATACTCATACAAAAAATGAGGAGCATGATCATGATCACGAGCACGAAGATGATGACCCTGACCATGAACACGGTGCAGAAGCAACACCCGGCAAGCCGGGGTGGATGGAGCATTGGAATTTGTTAGCAGCATTATTCATTCTTGCAGTATTGCTTATAATGGAATATGGTTTTAAGATAACACTTTCTAAGCCTATAGGATTTGCTGTAAATGCAGTAGCTTATTTACTTGCCGGCTCAAGTGTGTTACGAATGGCATTCCGGAAGGCTAAAAGAGGCGATATTTTTAACGAGTTTGTATTAATGAGCGTGGCTACCATTGGGGCTTTTGCTATTGGAGAGTATGAAGAAGGCGTGGCGGTAATGGTATTTTATACTATTGGTGAATGGTTTCAGGATACTGCTGTACGGAGAGCCAAGGCAAGCATCAAAGCGTTGCTGGATATTCGACCGGATGAGGTTACTGTAATGCGTAATGGTAGCACCCGGGTACTAAACCCTTCCGAAGTAGAGTTAGGAGAAACCATTCAGATAAAACCCGGCGAAAAAGTAGCGCTGGATGGCGAGCTTCTTTCACAAAACTCTTCATTTAATACAGCCGCACTTACCGGTGAAAGCAGACCTGATACAAAGTATCAAGGCGAACAGGTTTTAGCAGGTATGATTAACCTTAACACCGTGTCTGAGGTAAAAGTAACATCGTTATTCAAAGACAGTAAGCTAAGCAAGATTTTAGAAATGGTGCAGGACGCTACTGCACGCAAATCGCAAACGCAATTATTTATATCCCGTTTTGCTAAAGTATATACGCCTATTGTATTCTTTCTGGCGTTGGCAGTAGTGTTAGTCCCTTATTTTTTTGTAGGTAATTATGTTTTTATAGAGTGGCTATACCGAGGTTTGGTATTTCTTGTTATTAGTTGTCCATGTGCATTAGTTGTATCTATTCCATTAGGTTACTTCGGTGGCATTGGGTTGGCATCAAAAAATGGCATACTATTCAAAGGCGGAAACTTTTTGGATGTGATGACAAAGGTGAATGCTATTGTAATGGATAAAACCGGGACACTAACAAAAGGCGTATTTAAAGTGCAGCAGGTAATGCCGGAAACGATAGATGAGAAAGATCTGTTAAGAGTAACGGCAGCTCTTGAAAAAAATTCCACGCATCCTGTTGGAAAAGCAATTGTAGAATATGTTGGTGATGGCATTGGCAATACGGCAGCGACTAATGTGGAGGAAATAGCCGGACACGGATTAAAGGGTACTGTTGAAGGTAAAGAAGTACTTGCCGGAAACTTAAAGCTGTTGAAAAAATACAATATAGAATACCCCCCTGAATTAGAAAACTTGGTAGATACGGTTGTTGTAACAGCTATAAACAATAAATATGCGGGCTATATCACTATAGCCGACGAGATAAAAGATGATGCCGCTGCGGCTGTAAAAGAAATGCACGACCTAAAAATCAAAACCGTAATGCTTTCGGGTGATAAACAGGCTGTTGTAAATAATGTCGCCAAAAAGATAGGTATTGATGAAGCCTATGGTGATTTATTGCCCGAAGCAAAGGTAGAAAAGGTTCAAAAGATAAAAAATGAAGGCAGGCATATTGCATTTGTGGGTGATGGAGTAAATGATGCTCCTGTAGTGGCATTAGCAGATGCCGGTATCGCAATGGGTGGCTTAGGCAGCGACGCTACTATTGAAACAGCAGATGTAGTCATTCAGAATGACCAACCTTCTAAAATCGTTTCGGCAATTAAAATTGGAAAAATAACAAGAAACATTGTCTGGCAGAACATCATTTTGGCAATGGTGGTTAAAGGTATTGTGCTGGTATTGGGAGCAGGAGGCGTGGCAAATTTATGGGAAGCAGTGATAGCTGATGTGGGAGTTGCGTTATTAGCGATAATGAATGCAGTTAGAATACAAAAAATAAAACTCTAATATTATGAACAGCCATTTACACAAATCATGAACATCGCTTCAAATACCGATGTCTTAATTGTTGGCGCTGGACCAACTGGATTAATGCTGGCTTGCCAACTTGCCATTCACAAAATCTCCTTTCGCATTATTGATAAAACCAAGGACCACACCGCTCAATCCAGAGCACTCGTTATTCAGGCAAGAAGTTTAGAAATTCTTGACCAAATGGGTATCGTAGAAAAGGCAATCCAGCAAGGAAAAATTGCAAAAGCAATTGGTGCTTTTTTTAACGGCAGAAAAGTATTACGGGTTACAGTGAATAAAATGGGAACAGGGCTTACGCAGTTTCCTTATTTGCTCATGCTCGAACAGTCACATACAGAAAGTATTTTGGTAGAATTTCTAAATGATCACAATCGTCATGTTGACAGGCAGACTGAGTTAAAAAGTTTTATCAATAATGATAACGGTGTTTCCGCTATTTTGAAATTGCCCGATGGAAAAGAAGAAACAATTGCAGCAAAATATTTAGTTGGTGCTGACGGTACAGACAGCATGGTTCGCGAGCAATTAAAAATCCCTTTTGGAGGAAAAACTTATGAGCAATCTCTATTCGTTCTCGACTGTAAGGCGAAAGTTGACATACCTGATGATGAAATGTATTTAGCTTTTTCTGACAACGCATTTGGAGGCTTTTTTCCACTCACCAACAGACGATGGAGGATATTAGGAAACATTCCAAGAGAGCTTGAAGGAAAGGAAGATATTACATTTGAAGATATTGAAAGCAGGTATGCCGAAAGAACCCGAATGAAGGTAAAACTTTACGATCCGCAATGGATTTCTGCCTATCATGCTCATCACCGCTATGCTTCTACTTTTAAAAAACAACGTTGTTTTCTTGCAGGTGATTCAGCACATATTCATAGTCCGGTAGGTGCACAGGGCATGAACACCGGATTGCAGGATGCCTATAACCTTGCATGGAAGCTTTCACTGGTAATTAAAGGGAAAGCAAAAGCATCTTTGCTTGATACCTATACAGAAGAACGAATAACTATTGCCAGAAATCTGGTTCGTTCAACAGATAGAGTATTTAATGTTGTTACAAGTCAAAGGCAGTTCATTAAAATTTTTAGGTTATACATCATTCCGGTTGTATTAAAATTTGTAGCTCCACTTTTTGAAAAACTAAAATTCATTCAGCGGTTAGCTTTCAAAATGATTTCTGAAACTGGAATTAACTACCGAAATAAAATGCTATCGCAAAATGCCTCTTTAGGAAGATTCCCTCGCCATGCACCTAAACCCGGAGACCGTTTGCCTTTTATTCAATATTCTGGTGAAAAAAGCGAAACGAAAAACATTCAGGAAAAGACTCAGGGAAAATTCTTTTGTCTTTTTCTTTTTTCCCAAACAGTTCACAAAGAAATAATAGTCTTGCTCGAACCTTTCAAAGATTTATTTTCCATCGAACTAATTCCATTTACTCAACAAACAAAAATTCTGTATAACAAATTTGGAATAAGTGATAGCGGATGTTACCTGATTCGACCAGATATGTATGTCGCATATAGAGCAGCAAAGCTTGACGCTGAACATCTGAAAAAATATCTCTTACAATTTTTGGAAACAGAAAATATATTGCTATGAACAGGAAAACCAGCCATGTTACCCTCAAATCACTCCAAGCATTGAAGAGAAATAAGAATCAAAAATGAAAATAGCAATCGCACGGTAGAATTATCATATTGGCAATTTCGAACTGACTAGAGAAAAGATAATCAGGGCCATTGAAAGAGCCAAAGCAGATAATGGAATTGGTTCAAGGGAAACGAATTGCACTCACAATATGCGAAGAATATGGCGTTTAACCGAAAATTCCTTATCAGTACGTTAAAAAATATGCTTTTATTTAAGCAATTGCTTAAATAATTACATTTGTGGTATGAATGAGACTTGTATAAGACCTTATGCTGATAAGGCGCTGATAAACGAATGCAAAAAGAACATAACATCAGCAGAAATTTCTTTTCATCGTTTAAGTCACGTATTAAGCCTTGCCGGCAACGATGTACGGCTGAAAATTCTTTACCTGCTGGAAAAAGAAGATGGTGGTTTATGTGTTTGTGATTTGGCAGATATTTTAGAAATGAGCATTCCGGCTGTTTCCCAGCACTTGCGAAAGCTGAAAGATGCCAATATCATTCAGCCCTGCAAAAAAGGACAAACTATTTACTATTCATTTGCAAAAGAACATCGTGAAATCATCAAACCGCTTTTCCAATACATCACCATATCCAACAGAAAAAAACAAAAGGCATGAAAGAAGTCACCACATCAAAAACGGCTGCAGGTGTAGGATTGTTTGCAGCCATTGCAGCATCACTTTGTTGCATCACACCCGTCTTGGCTTTGTTGGCTGGTGCAAGCGGCGCTGCTTCATCCCTTTCCTGGTTAGCGCCTGTTCGTCCTTATTTGATTGGTTTGGCAATAGCTACTTTAGGGTTTGCCTGGTATCGTTCCCTCAGTACAAAAGAAAGGACAGTATGCGGTCCTGACGGAAGTTGTAAAGTGGAAAAGAAACCTTTCCTTTCATCCAGAACCTTTCTTACCATCATTACCATTTCAGCAATTGTCCTAATGGCTTTTCCATACTATGCTAACATATTTTATCCAAAGGCAGAGAAACAAAATGTATTAGTGGTTGAAAGCAACAACATTCAATCCGCTTCTTTTAGCATAAAAGGCATGAGTTGTAAAGCCTGTGAAACAGAAGTGAACAATGAGCTTTATAAGGTGTCTGGTGTAATCAATGCACAAACCTATTATGCCAAAGGCACCAGCATCGTAAAATTTGACAAATCAAAAGCATCTGTTGAGCAGCTAAAAAGTGCGATTGCAAAAACAGGATATGAAGTAACGAATTATCAACTTTTAAATAATTAAAATATGAAAACACGTTCCATTATTATCGCAGCGTTTTTATTTGGCGCAGCACCGGTTTTCGGTTATGGTAATAGTAAAGCCAATGCACAAACAAGTGTTCAAACGGTAATCAAAGAAGAACCCAAAACCGTAAAATTAAAAATCACGGGCATGACCTGTGCCGGTTGTTCTAATCATGTTGCCACAACTTTGAAGGCGCTTGACGGTGTGATGGACCAGAAAGTATTATACCCCGGAGACTTAGCTACCGTGAAGTACGATGCCAGGAAAACATCTATTGATAAGATTATAAAAGCTATCGAGAAAATTGGTTACAAAGCGGTAACCCTCTCAGATAAAGCGATGGCAAAGCAAGGATAGCCAGCTGCTGTAAATTTTGTTTATATTCTAAATGTTGAAGCATGAGTTGTTGTAACGTTAGTCCGGATAATGAGTACGAATTAATTATTATAGGGGGAGGTTCAGCAGCGTTTGCAGCCGCTATTAGAGCCAATGACCAGGAAGTAAAAACGCTTATGGTAAACGGGAGGTTGCCATTGGGCGGTACCTGCGTAAATGTGGGTTGTGTGCCTTCCAAGTTCTTAATCAGAGCCGCAGAAAGTATACACAAAGCCGCTCATTCTTCGTTTAACGGCATTACCGTTAATAAGCCACAGATAAACTTTAAGCAAATCATTCAACAAAAAAGAGAATTGGTTGCAGATATGCAACAACGTAAGTACGCTGATTTGTTAGCAGGATTGCCTTATGTAAAAGTAATGGATGGCTTTGCAGAATTTGTTGGCGATAGAACCATTGAGGTGGAAGGAGAACAATACGAAGGTTTAAAAGTTATTATAGCCACAGGAGCATCTACCTACATTCCATCGATTGAAGGACTGGAAGGCGTTCCTTATCTCACCAACATCAGTCTGTTTGAACTGGAAGAACTACCACAGTCACTTGTGATATTAGGTGCAGGGTATATTGCTTTGGAAATAGCACAGGCTTACAACCGTTTTGGTACAAAGGTCACCATCCTTCAACGTTCAGCAACCGTTTTATCCAGGCAATCGCAAGATGTTTCCAATGAAATAAGAAAGCACCTTTCTGATGAGGGCATCACCATTCTCACTAAGGCTACTGTTAACAAGGTTTGGAAGGATGGTGATATGATAAAAGTGAAGTACAATCAAAACGGTTTAAATGATACGCTTACTGCAACGCATCTTTTAGTAGCTACAGGAACAAAAGCAAATACCGAAGGATTGAATTTGGATAAGGTAGATGTGAAAACAGATGGAAAAGGGCATATTGTGGTAGATAATTATTTACGAACCAGCCACCCCGATATTTTTGCAGTAGGTGATGTAACCAGCTTTCCGGCTTATGTTTATACGGCAGCTTATGAAGGGGGCATTGCCCTTCAAAATGCTTTTTATAATCCAAAGCAACGAGTAGATTTTACAGCTCTTCCTTGGGTGGTCTTTACCGATCCGCAGGTGGCAGGTGTAGGGATGGATGAAAAAGAAGCAGCAGCAAAAGGTATTCCTTATCAGGCAACCACACTATCCTTATCTGAAGTGCCCAGAAGCATTGCAGCCTTAGACACAAGGGGCTTTATCAAGCTGATAAGAAACACCGAAACCGATTTGCTAATTGGTGCAAGAATAGTAGCACCGGAAGGCAGTGAACTGACAATGGAAATCAGTTTAGCCATCAAATACAAAATTCCGGTGCATGAATTGGTAAATATGTTTCACCCTTACTTAACGCTTAGTGAAGGCATTAAATTAGCAGCTCTTTCCTTTACGATGGACGTGAAGAAAATAAGTTGCTGTGCAAGCTAAGAGCAATCATTTTTAGTTTTGTGCATAGCCTAGTCAAAAAAATAGTTCCGGACATCATCATCATTTTGCTGAAAGTAGTTTATCCCATTTTTGCCTTTCCTAAAGTTATCGTTTGCTAAACAAACTACTTTTGATTGCAACATTGTTAAGATTTGAATCAATAATACTTAATTATATGCGCATCTACATAAAAAACATGGTCTGCAATCGCTGTATTTTAGTAGTAAAGCAGGAATTAGAAAAATTAAGAATGGAAGCTTGCAGCGTTACGCTTGGCGAAGTGGATCTATTAAAGAAGCCAACAACCAGCCAACTCAATCAGTTTAAAACGAACTTAAATACTTTGGGTTTTGAACTGTTAGATGACAGCAAAAAACAATTGATTGAAAAAATAAAAAATACAATCATCCAGCATATTCAATATAATTCCTTCGACAATAAGTATAACTTTTCAGAGGTTCTATCTAAGGCACTGCACAAGGATTACTCGTATTTAAGTAGCTTGTTCTCTGAAGTCGAGGGTATAACGATAGAAAAATATGTCATCCATCAAAAGATTGAAAAGGTGAAGGAATTACTCATTTATGATGAACTGAGCCTCAGTGAAATTGCTTTTCAGTTAGGCTACAGCAGTGTGGCGCACCTATCTTCGCAATTCAAGAAAGTTATCGATCTTACTCCCAGCCACTTTAAGCAGGTAGGACGAAACAAACGTAAGCCATTAGATAGTGTATAGTATAAGAATAACTCAATGAATAACATCTATTCTTTGCATCCTTCTTGTCTGCAATGAAAAGAAAGCTGTTCCGAAAGCTGATTTTGTAATAACAAGTGGTTCAAATGCCAAATATGGCTAAAGATAAAGCCGGTAATCTTCATTTGGTTTATGGCATAGGTGATAGTATTATGTACACTTATTCTTCCGACAAGGGCCAATCCTTTTCTTCACGTTTAGTGATCGCCGTATTGCCCAAATTATTTTCTTTTGCTACTCGTAGACCCCAGATTTCAGCCACTAATAAAGGGGTTGTAGTAATAGCGTGTGCTTCTACAGGCAACATATATTCCCACTACAAAGACAATGCAGGCTGGAAACAAGGTACAAGGGTAAATGATGTAGATACCATAGTAAAAGAAGGCTTAATGGCTTTGAGTGCAGATGGAGAAAAATGCTTTTGTTGTATGGCTGGATTTAAGAGGAAACAAGAGAAATAAAATCTACGGTGCTAATTCAAATGACGGAGGCAGAAGTTGGTCTCAAAATATAATGATCTACACTTCGCCTGATACCACTGTATGTGAATGTTGCAAACCATCCGTTGCCATGCAAGGTAACAATGTGTATGTGATGTTTCGTAACTGGCTAAATGGCAACAGGGACTTGTATGTAATACAGTCTTCTAATGGCGGCACTTCGTTTGCGCAGGCGCGCAGAAATTAGGTATGGAAAGCTGGAAATTAAATGGCTGTCCTATGGATGACGGTGGTTTAGCAGTAAATGAAAATGGAGCAGTGCAAACTGTTTGGAAAAGGCAAGGAAATATTTATGCAGTAATGCCGGGCATACCTGAAAAGAAGATTGGCGAAGGCAGAGGCTGTACGATAGAAACGGTTGATAATAAAAATGTCTATGCCTGGACGGAGAATGATGAAGTAGTCTTTATGAAACCGCAAGGACAAAAGGAAGTTATTGGCGAAGACGCTCAGCCTGTTCTAAAAGCCCTCGGTGATAATCATGTAGTGTGTGTTTGGGAAAAAGATAAGCAACTTCATGCTTCAGTTCTGGAGCTGTAAATACCAAAATATTGTAAATCTTATCTGTAATTCTGTAACAACCACACTCTACAATCATAGTAGCTTTGCTATATCAAATTGAAATAATATGGCAGCAGAAAACAATAATTCGATCTATATACCATTGGAAGGCGTAGAAAGTGACCACTGTGCTTTGATTGTTGATAAAGGATTAAGCAAAGTACAGGACATCACATCTCATAAGGTAGAACTCAACAACAACAGGGCTGTTATTACCGCTAATGATGAATTGGAGGTAGTTCCTAACGCCGTAAAGGCCATTCGTGATTTGGGCTACGATGTAGATACCGTCAAGAAAAACTTTCCGGTACTCAACATGACATGTGCCTCCTGCGCCAGCAGCTCACAAAGCATATTGGAAAATCAACCCGGTGTGGTAAAGGTTGCTGTTAACTATGCAAACACCACTGCACAGATAGAATACATTCCTACCATTACAGATCCTGAGAAGCTGAAAGCAGCGTTACAATCTATTGGCTATGATTTAATGATTGATGAAAGCGAAGAAGCAAAAGATGCATTAGAAGATCTGCATCAAAAGAAATATAAAGCACTAAAAAATAAAACCATATTTGCTATACTGTTCTCCGTTCCAACTGTAGTTATTGGTATGTTTTTTATGAATATGCCCTTTGCCAATTACATCATGTGGGCTCTGGCTACTCCAGTAGTGCTTATATCCGGCCAGCAGTTTTTCATTAATGCGTGGAAGCAGGCGAAGCACGGTTCAGCCAACATGGATACGTTGGTGGCTATGAGTACGGGTATTGCTTATTTGTTCAGCGTATTCAATACATTATTTCCAGATTTCTGGCACAGCAAAGGCTTACATCCCCACGTTTATTTTGAAGCGGCAGCGGTGGTTATTGCTTTTATTCTTTTGGGTAAGTTGTTAGAAGAAAAAGCTAAAGGCAATACATCTTCAGCCATTAAAAAAATAATGGGCTTGCAGCCCAAAACGGTTACGGTAGTGCATGAAGGCGGACATCAAATGGAAATGCCTATTGCCAGCGTAAAAGTGGGTGACGCCTTATTGGTAAAGCCGGGAGAAAAGATTGCAGTGGATGGAACGGTAAGCGCCGGTAACTCTTTTATAGATGAGAGCATGATCAGTGGTGAACCCATTCCGGTCGAAAAAAGCAAAGGCGAGAAAGTGTTTGCGGGAACCATTAATCAGAGGGGAAGTTTTCAGTTTGTTGCTGATAAAGTTGGCGGCGATACGGTGCTGGCTCAAATCATAAAAATGGTGCAGGAAGCGCAGGGCAGCAAAGCACCGGTGCAAAAGCTAGTAGATAAAATTGCAAGCATCTTCGTTCCAATCGTTATTGTCATTGCCATCCTGAGTTTCATCGCTTGGGTGATTTTAGGGGGCGAAAATGGGCTAACACAAGGCTTACTGGCATTAGTTACAGTATTAGTGATTGCCTGCCCTTGTGCTTTGGGCTTAGCTACGCCAACAGCAATTATGGCAGGTGTGGGCAAAGGCGCCGAAAACGGTATTTTAATTAAAGATGCAGAGAGCCTGGAACAGGCAAAAAACGTCAATGCCATTATTTTAGATAAAACAGGAACGATTACCGAGGGCAAACCGGAAGTCGTTAATATAGCCTGGAAGCAAGGCGTTGCTCAAAAAGAGTTATCCGATTTGCTTTACACAATAGAAGTTCAATCAGAGCATCCCCTGGCAGAAGCAGTGGTGAAATATTTTACCGCTTCTTCTTCAACAAAATTAAACCTTGACACCTTTGAGAGCATTACAGGAGAGGGAATTGCTGTAAAGCACAATGGCAACAGCTATTTAGTGGGCAGTCCAAAGATGATGTCATCGCACCGCATTCAAATTAGCGAGGAATTAAAACGTCAATCCGAGCAATGGTCGCAACAGGCATACACGGTGATTTGGTTTTCTGACCTTGAAAATGCTTTGGCTGCAATAGCCATTGCAGATAAGATAAAAGACACTTCAATAGAAGCGGTTAAAAAATTACAAGCCTTAGGCATAGAGGTGTACATGCTCACCGGCGACAACGAGCGGACTGCAAAAGCCGTTTCTGAGAAAACAGGTATAAAAAATTATAAGGCAGAAACGCTGCCCTCTCACAAAGCAGATTTCGTAAAAGGATTGCAGCAGCAAGGCAAAGTGGTGGCAATGGTGGGTGATGGCATTAATGATAGTAATGCGTTGGCACAGGCAGATGTAAGCATAGCAATGGGCAAAGGAAGTGATATAGCGATGGATGTCGCTAAAATGACCATTATTTCATCAGATCTTACAAAAATCTCACAAGCAATAAAACTATCAAAGCGTACTGTTGCCACTATCAAACAAAACCTGTTCTGGGCATTCATTTATAATCTAATTGGAATACCAATTGCAGCAGGGGTGCTTTATCCCATAAATGGCTTTTTATTAAACCCAATGATTGCCGGCGCAGCAATGGCACTTAGCAGCATCAGTGTTGTTACAAATAGCCTACGATTAAAATCATTAAAGCTATAATCCAAAAATTATGAAAAACAAATCCTGAATTGTATAACAGCAAAACTAACGACCCAAAGTAATTTTACATCACAATTAATATTTAAACAATGAAAACAGTAGAAGTAAAGACAAATATCATGTGTGGCTCCTGCATAGCAAAAGTTACCCCTGTTTTAAACGAAACTTTTGGTGAGGGAAACTGGAAAGTGGATACTCAAAATCCAAAAAAAGTCCTAACGGTTTCTGCTGAAAACCCAACAGAAGAGGAAGTAAAAAAAGCAGTGGAAAAGGCTGGTTACAAAGCTGAGGAATTAGCATAAAAGTTTAGCCGGATTATGTTCCTGATCCGGCTATTTACTGTCTTTAGCCAGTTCTAATTCTGTTAATGCACTTTAACAAGTATAAATTAAACAGGACTTCTTAAAAATTAATACATTTGTACCGCTGAAATGAAACAGTTTCTCATTCTCATATTATCATTCACTTACTTCGCCTCTACTTCAGGGGCTATCCTGCATTTGCATTATTGCATGGGCAAGATGGTAGAATGGAGTGTATCAGGCAACGAGGAAGAAAACTGTCCGGTTTGCGGCAGCGACAAGGGCAAAATGGTGGAAAAGGGCTGCTGCAAGGATGAGCACAAGCAGCTCAAAGTTACCAATGATCACAGTATAACAGAAACGGCTTTCCAGGGATTATGGTTGATGGCGGTAGCCTTGCCTGTTTCTTTCATTGACATTCCAGCTATCACCTTTTCTTCCATTACCGAGGAAAATCCCACCACTAACGCACCGCCCCACAGCACCGGAATCCCGATCTACAAGCGCAACTGCGTTTTCCGTATTTAGACTCCGCTCCACATTTTGAGCCTGACAGCATGCTGTTGGGCTAAAGGCATTTCTATCCACCGCTGATCACCCATCAGCATTACTTATTGTTCCTCATTTATCATTTATGGTACATCGTATTATAGAATGGTCGCTGCGCAACCGTTTCATCGTGTTGGTGCTGGCGGCAGCTTTTTTTGCGTGGGGCGTTTTTGCTGTAAAAAACAACCCCATAGATGCCATTCCCGACCTTTCTGAAAACCAGGTCATTGTTTTCAGCGAATGGATGGGACGGGGACCGCAGCTGATCGAAGACCAAGTAACCTACCCGCTGGTGACCAACTTACAGGGGCTTCCTAAGATCAAGTACGTGCGGGGCACGTCCATGTTCGGCATGAGCTTTATTTACATCATTTTTGAAGACAACGTAGACATTTATTGGGCAAGGGAACGGGTGCTGGAACGGCTTAGCACCATTTCCCGCAACCTGCCGCCAGGCGTCAGCCCGCAGTTAGGCCCTGATGGTACCGGCGTTGGGCATGTCCTGTGGTACACCCTGGATGCTCCGGGCATGGATCTCGGTGAACAAAGAGCCTTGCAGGACTGGTATATCAAGTTCGCGCTGCAAAATGTAAGAGGCGTAAGCGAGATCGCTTCCTTTGGCGGGTTCCAAAAGCAGTATCAGATCACGCTTGACCCCAACAAGCTTTTATACTATAAACTTGCTGTAAGCGATGTCATCAGCGCCGTTCGTGCCAATAACAACGAAACCGGCGGCAGCAAGTTTGAGTTAAGTGATATCGGCTATGTGATCAAGACCTCCGGTTATTTACAGTCCATCGGGGAAATCCAAAACATTGCCGTGAAAAGCAGTAACGGTATTGCCGTTAAAGTATCGGACATAGCCAGTGTGCAAACTTCCGGTGAAACAAGGTTAGGGATCTTTGACCAGAATGGCGAAGGAGAACGGGTTGGCGGCATTGTGGTCATGCGCTATGGCGAAAATGCGGCGGAGGTAATTGAAAACGTGAAGGCCAAAATGCAGGAAGTAGCCAAAGGCTTTCCCGATGGGGTAAAATTTGATATTGTTTATGACCGTGGGCAACTGATCAAGCAATCCATTTCCTCCGTCAAAGGAACACTTATCGAAGAGATCATAGCGGTCTCACTGATCGTTATCATCTTCCTGTTTCACTGGCGCAGTGCGCTGAGCATTATTATTCAAATTCCCGTCACCATTGCCATCAGCTTCATCCTGCTCAACGCTTTTGGTATTTCCTCCAATATCATGTCGCTTACCGGTATCGCATTGGCCATCGGGGTAATTGTAGATAATGGCATTGTGATGAGCGAAAATGCTTATAAACACCTGGCAGACCGTTATGCCCTTTGGCAACAAGAACAAAAAAACAATCCTCAATTATGATCTGGCACAAAAAAAATAAAAAAGCAAAAGAAAAATGGATCACCGAGGAAGAGCGGATATCCATTATTGAAAAATCCAGCAAGCAGGTATCCAGGGGTGTCTTCTTTGCCACGGTTATCATCATTACTTCTTTTCTTCCGGTGTTTTTACTCACCGGGCAGGAAGGGAAAATGTTTCACCCGATGGCCTACACCAAAACCTTTATACTCATAGTGGATGCGCTATTGGTATTAACCCTTGCGCCGGTGCTGATTTCCTTCTTCATGAAAGGAAAGTTCCGCCCCGACAGTGCTAATCCGGTAAACCGTTTTCTGGAGCGGATCTATACCCCGGTGATCCAATGGGTGATGAAGTGGCGAAAGACCACTCTTGCCATCAATATCCTGGCATTGCTGGTTTCCATTCCCCTGCTCAGAAGTTTGGGCACAGAGTTTATGCCGCCGCTGGATGAGCAAAGCATTTTGTTCATGCCTGTTACGCTACCGGATGTTTCCAACTCCGAGATGAAAAGGATATTACAGGTGCAGGATAAGATCATCAAATCCGTTCCGGAAGTGGACAAGGTGTTGGGGAAGGCTGGCAGGGCCAGTACCGCCACCGATAATTCGCCTATCAGCATGATTGAAACCATCATTATGCTCAAACCGCACAAAGAATGGCGGGAAGGCATCACCAAAGCGAAGATCATTAACGAACTGGACGCCAAACTGCAAATTCCCGGCGTGGTAAACGGCTGGACGCAGCCAATCATCAACCGTATCAATATGCTTTCTACCGGTATCCGCACGGATGTGGGTGTAAAGGTCTATGGACAAAACCTCGATACGATTGCCGTCGTATCAGAGCGGGTAAAAACAGCACTTGAAGGCACGGCCGGTATAGCTGATCTGTATGTTGAACCGATCACAGGCGGCAAATACCTGGCTATTGACACACGCCGGGCAGATTTAGGTCGCTATGGTCTGAGCGTGGACGATGTCAACCAAACCGTAGAAACGGCATTGGGCGGTGCGCCCATCGGGCAAACAGTAGAAGGCAGGCAGCGCTTTAGCATTAATGTACGGCTGGCGCAGGATTACCGCAACAGTGTAGACAACATTAAACGCATACCACTTCGGTCAGCCGGTTTCGGCGAAGTGCCGTTGAGCGCCGTAGCCGATGTAAAATTTGAAGACGGCCCACCCATGATCAACTCCGAAAACGCCTTGCTGCGAGGAGCTGTATTGTTTAATGTAAGAGACAGGGATTTGGGCAGCACGGTAAAAGAAGCAATAGAAAAGCTCAATCAGCAAAAAGGCATTTTACCGGCAGGCTATTTTCTGGAATGGAGCGGGCAGTATGAAAGTTTGATCAGGGGGCAGCAAACGCTGATGTGGATCGCGCCTATTGTGCTGGTGATTATCTTCTTCTCCCTGTACTTCGCCTTTCACTCCATCCGTGAAGCGTTTTTAAGCCTGATCACCGTTCCGTTTGCGTTGATCGGCGGAGCCTATATCATCTATTTCTGGGGCGTCAACCTTTCGGTAGCGGTTGCCGTGGGCTTTATCGCCTTATTTGGTATTGCGGTGGAAACCGGTATCGTCATGGTGATCTACCTCAACGATGCCATGCAGCAATTGATCAAACGCAAAGGCAATTCCAGTGAAGCCATTACCAGGGAAGATCTGCGGGAGTATGTCATTCAGGGTGCCGCCAAAAGGCTGCGTCCAAAGATCATGACGGTTTGTGTTTCGCTGTTTGGGTTGGTGCCGGTGCTGTGGGCCACCGGCGTGGGAACCGATGTGATGAAACCGGTAGTGCTGCCAATGATTGGCGGTGTGTTTACTTCAGCCATTCACATCCTGCTGGTAACGCCGCTCATCTTCTTAATGGCAAAAGAGTACGAATTAAAAAAATACGGAAAACTGGAGGTATATGATGTTCACCATTAAAAAATGTTTGTGGCTGCTCGTACTGCTTCCTTTCAGTGCCCTTGCACAACAAAAGGAAGTGCTGAGCCTGCCCGATGTGCTGCAAAAAATAGACAGCAATAATATCCTGCTCAGAACCTACGGATTAAAAGCGGAAGGATACAAGTACAGCGCCGATGCCGCCACTGCCTGGATGCCGCCGATGGTGGGCTTAGGGTCGTTTATGACGCCTTATCCTTTTCAGAAAATAATGGAGGCCAGGGACAAAGGTTCCCTTATGCTGCGGCTGGAACAGGAAATTCCGAACGGCAAAAAATTGCAGGCGAAAAAAAGATACATCCAGTCGCAGGGCAATGTGGAAAATGCCAATCGTGCGGTAACGCTTAATGAGCTGAAAGCACAGGCAAAATCACAGTATTTTAACTGGCTGGTAGCGTTGGAGAAAATCAGGATCATCCAACAAAACGAAAAAGTGCTGGAGATGATGAAGAAGATTGAAGAGGTACGCTATCCTTACAACCAGTCGCAGCTAAGCACAGTTTACCGGGCAGAAGCATCCATCGAAAAGAACCGCAATATGCTCTTTATGCCACAGAGCGAAATTGCGAAGGCAAAAGCCTATCTGAATGCTTTAATGAACCGTCCGGGCAATGCAGATCTTCAGATAGATACGGTGTATGAACCACGCTTTGTTGCCGCAACATTCTATGACACGGCCAGTCTTGCCACCCAGCGAAAAGATGTGCTGCGGATGAATGAAAGCATCCACGCCATGCAGCTCAATATCGAAGCCATGAAACTGGAACGGAAGCCCTCGTTTCGCATTCAATACGACCACATGTCGCCGTTGTCTTCCATGATGCCACAGGCATTCAGTGTGATGGGCATGGTCTCTATTCCTATTGCGCCGTGGTCAAAAAAAATGTATCAGTCGGAAATCAAATCCATGCGGTCCAATATCCAGGCGATGGAACAGGAACGTGCTGCCATGCTCCAGGAGACACAGGGCATGTTGTACGGCATGCAGGCAGAAATTCAAACGATGCAGCAGCGCATTCAATCCATAGAAGAAAAAGTGATACCGGCATTGCAAAAAACCTTTGATGCCAGCTTCATTACCTACCAGGAAAATAAGCTCACCCTCACAGTGGTTTTGGATAACTGGGACGCCCTGAACATGATGCGACTTGATGTGCTGGACGAAAAACAAAAATTATATCAAATGATCGTCGATTATGAAAAGGAATTATTCAGATAAACTGCTCATCGCGCTGCTGTTCTCACTATTGCTTTTTTCCTGCAAGGAAAAAACAGGAACAGCCACTGCGGATTCAATGCATGCCCACGACAAAGCAACGGCCTATACCTGCCCCATGCACCCGGAAATTGTGCGGGATCATCCGGGTAAATGTCCTATCTGTGGCATGGACCTGGTACCCATGAGCCATTCCAATGAGCTTCATGTAGATAGCAGCATTTTGCCGTTGCTGAAGCAGGTGAACGAACAGGTGGTTTCCGGTATCAGCACGATCACTCCGGACAGCGGCCGCCAGGCTTTTGCCGTCCCGGTGCAGGGCATCGTTACCTATGATATCAGGCACCAGGAAAGCATTTCCAGCCGTGTTGCCGGAAGAATTGAAAAAATGTATATCAGGTACAATTACCAGCCGGTACGCAAAGGACAGCTCATTATGGAAATTTATTCACCTGACCTGGCCGCCGCACAACGAGAATTGATTTACATCAGCAGCAGCGATGACAATGCTTTATTGCTGCAAAGGGCAACGCAACGGCTTAATTTGTTGGGCATGCAAACGGCACAGATCAACCAGGTCATTAAAACCGGAAAGCCTTTGTACCGTGTGCCCGTGTACAGCAGTGTCGATGGTTACATCGTAGAAAAAAAGGTAGCTGCCAACGCATCGCCCGCCAATACGGCGATGCCACCCTCACCCGCCGCCGCTGCAGATGGTATGGGCGCAATGGGCGGTGGTACCGCTTTGTCAAATACTACCGCAGCGCAGCAAGCCATTAATCCAACGCCGGTGCTCATCCGGGAAGGGCAGTATGTTGGTGCCGGAGAAACGGTTTTCACCATTTACAAAAGCAATAGCCTGATAGCAGCGTTTTCGTTTGCCCCTTCCATTGCAGCAACCCTAAAACGGGGTCAACAACTGACGTATCATACCGATGCCAACCCCGGCGATATAAAAACCGGCAGCATTGGCCTGATTGAACCCACGCAGAAAAATGGCGAAAATTTTACGGTAGCACGGGTGTACCTGTCCGGTACTGATTTAAAGCCGGGGCAGTTACTCACTGCCAATATGCAGGTAATAAAAGACGGCACCTACTGGCTGCCTCAAAATGCCGTGCTTCAACTGGGAACAAAAGCCGTGGTATTTAAAAAAGAAATGGGCGTGTTTATTCCCAGGCAGGTGCAGGCAGGCATCAAAATCAATGACATGATAGAAATAAAAGATTCCATTGGCGATTGGCAGATAGCAAAAAATGCCAGTTTCCTGGTGGACAGTGAAAGCTTTATCAGACTGACATCAAATTATTCAAAATGAACCAGAAAATAAATATCCTCTCCGTTTTCCTGCTTGCCGCTATCGCCATGTTGGGTTCGTGTAAAAACAAGGACACGAAAACACAAACGGAAACCACCAAAAAACAAACCTATACCTGCCCCATGCACCCGCAGATCGTAAGCGACAAGCCTGGTAGCTGTCCTATTTGCGGAATGGACCTGGTGCCGTTTGATAAAGCCAATGCCGGTGATTTCTTAACGCTTAGCGTACCGCAACAGATGCTGGGAAACATCCATACAGATACGGTGAGAACGGGTTCCTTTTCCTCCTTTAAACAACTGAACGGCAGGCTTGCCGTAAACCCTTCACAAACGGATATGATATCCAGCCGGACAGCGGGCAGAATAGAAGCCCTGTATGTGAAAGAAACAGGCGTTCCGGTGCGTAAAGGGCAGCCCTTGTATAAGATATATTCCGAACAACTCGCAGCGTTGCAACAGGAATACCTGGTTGCCGTGGCGCAGGCATCACAGTTTCCGGAAGACAAAAAATTTCAGCAACTCCTGGAAGCTTCCCGGCAGAAATTGTTGCTCTATGATCAAAGTGAAGCGCAGGTACACCAGTTAAAAACCAGCAAAAAAACCAGCCCTTATCTAACCTATATGGCTCCGGCAGATGGTATTGTTGCTGAAGTTTTGGTTACCGAAGGGCAATATGTAGCAGAAGGTTCCGCCATTATGAGCCTGGAAGGCTACCATAACATCTGGGTAGAAGCAGATCTGTATCCTGCCGAAGCAAGCCTGGTAAAAACGGGTGACCTGGTAAATGTGACCGTAGCCGGCTTTGAGAACGAACCGCAAAAAATGCGGGTTGAATTTATCGCACCGGCCTTACAGGAAGGCAGCCAGTTGCTCACGATCAGGGGCAATATACCCAACCTGCACAACCAGCTAAGAGCAGGCATGCAGGCCGTGGTGGAACTACCTGTGGCCAATACATCCCGAGCCGTCACCGTACCGGTAGATGCGGTCATTCATGACGGTAAAGGCGCTCACATCTGGGTAGAAACAGGTGCCGGAAAGTTTGAACCGAGGATGGTGGAAACAGGTGCCGAAAACGCACTATGGATCGAGATTACATCAGGAGTGCAACCCGGAGAAGTAGTGGTTACAGATGGTGCCTACCTGCTGAGCAGTGAGTTTATCCTCAAAAAGGGAGCAAGCAAGATGCATGACCATTAATGGCGCTGGTGCGCCTGCGCTATTCCCTTTTATAGTAATTTATTGTTTTGGCAGGAGGTATCAGTTTGCCCAGGTCGGTCTGTAGCTTAGACCGACCTGGTTTTTTTATGGCTGACCAGTATTTTGTCACAAACAATATTGCTGAGCAGTTCCTGTTTTCTTTTATTGTACTCAACGGTTATGGTTCCATCAAATGATTCAATGGATATTACTTTTATCACCGTTTCCAGCAACAACTCGCGGGTATTGAGGAATTTCAGAAAATCATCTGAGGAATGGGTAACCGCCTTAAAAATGACGGTATCTCCCGGCTTGCACTCATTGAGTTTGTGGTATTCCGTCCATTCCATTTTACCGTTCCGGTCCGGTATGGGCGAGCCGTGCGGATCTACTTTGGGATAACCCAGCAGCTCATCCATTTTAGCAAAGAACTCCGGGGATTGTACGTGTTCTATCTGTTCTGCTATATCGTGCACTTCGTCCCATCCGAAGCCCATTTTTTCCACCAGGTACATTTCAGTTAGCCGGTGTTTACGGATGATCATTGCCGCTTCCTTTTGTCCTTTCTTGGTAAGCCGCACCGGCTTGTAACTTTCATAAATAATCAGCCCTCTGTCCGACAGCTTTTTCATCATGCTGTTGACGGTAGGCATTTTTATATCCAGTTGCCTGCTCAGTTCATTCACATTCGCCTCTCCTTTGGTGGCAGAAAGGTTAAAAATGGCCTTCAGGTAATTCTCTTCGGTATGTGTATTCATCCTCCATATGTATTCATCGGCAAAGGTAACATAAAGGCTTAGGTTATTCTAACAAGAGCAAAACTGTTAAAAATAATTTTGTTAGAATATTCTAACTTTATATTTTTGTATCGTGAACTTTTAATTTAAGGCTAATGAAAAAATATTACATTACCATTGGCATATTTGCTGCTATTATTGCTGTCATTCAGGCTTGTTCCAAGATGGAACCGGCAACCCCGAAGGAAGACTCGCTGCTCGACGGACCGGTAGAAGGACTCAATTATGAGCAAAGCCAGCGTTTTCGTTCAGGTGACCAAACCTTTAATGACGAAATTTTTACCGTAGAAAAAGGGCTGGGGCCGGTTTTTGTCGCAACCAGTTGCGGAAGTTGCCATGCAGGCGATGGAAAAGGGCATCCCTTCACTACGCTGACCCGCTTTGGCCAGACCGATGAAACCGGTAATCACTTCCTGGATCAGGGAGGCCCGCAGCTACAGAACAGGGCCATTCCCGGTTATCAGCCGGAACAGATACCCGCCGGAGCCACCTTTAGTAAGTTAACGCCGCCTGCTGTAACCGGCCTGGGTTTCCTGGAAGCCGTTCCCGATGCTGACTTACTTGCAATGGCCGATCCAAATGATGCAGACGGGGACGGGATATCCGGCAGGCCAAACTGGTACACCATTCCCTCTTTCGTTACCCCGCCCGCCAATGCCATCACGCAGGGTGGCAAATACATTTGCCGCTTTGGTAAAAAAGCCAGCGTTTATAACCTGCTGGCACAGGCTGCTGATGCATTTTCACAGGATATGGGCATTGCATCCCTTTACCGACCCATAGATGTCTATTCCGGGAAGGAAATTGACCCGGAGATCCCCACCCAGGAGCTAAACAATATCGGCTTCTACCTCCAAACCTTAAAAGCGCCTATACAGCGGGACCAGAATGATCCACAGGTCATTCTGGGCGGGCAGGTGTTCGCCACCATTGGTTGTGCAAGCTGCCACAAACCCACCTTAAAAACGGGGCCTTCGCCTATTGAATCAATAGCCTACAAAGAATTTCACCCCTATACCGATCTGTTGCTTCATGACATGGGGCCGGGCCTGGATGATGGCTATACGGAAGGCACGGCAAAATCATACGAATGGCGTACCCCGCCATTATGGGGATTGGGACTGTCGCCCAATGCGCAGGGTGGAAAATTCTACCTGATGCACGATGGGCGGGCCACCAGCATACAACAGGCCATTGAAATGCATGGCGGCGAAGCAACGAAGGCCAGAACCAATTATACAAGCCTGAACCAGGCCGATAAAGACGCACTCATCAGATTTTTGAAATCGCTGTAAAATGGAGAGAAAAAAATTTATAAAACAATGCGGATTTGCCTGCATAAGCGGCACCGTAATGGCTTCGCTGCTGGAAAGCTGCGCTGCCTCAAAAACAATTCCCGGAAACATTGTGCAGGATTATATCACCATACCGTTCACTGCTTTTGACACGAAGAATACGCAAAAATCTGCCGCAAAAAAATATGTGGTGATACAGAATGACGCGCTCCAGTATCCCATTTGCGTATTTCGATTTTCTGAAAACGATTATTCCGCTTTATGGATGCAATGTACGCACCAGGGCACAGAGTTGCAGGTGTTCGGTGATAAACTGCAATGCCCTGCACATGGAAGTGAATTTGACAACAGGGGAAATGTAAGCAACGGCCCCGCCGCAAAGCACCTGCGAACACTGCCGGTTACTATTGATAACAACCAAATCAAAATCTCTTTGGCAAAATGAACAATAAAAAAAAAACTTATCCTGCTCATGCTTCATGTAGGCTGTTTGCTTTCAGCATCAGCACAGGTAGACTCCAGTTTGTTTCGGCGTGTCCCTAAAGACACGATAACCAAAACCATGAATATGGATGCGGTTTACAATCGCCCCTTTTTGGTAGCCAACAAATTACCGGTTTCAATAGGCGGTTACATGGAAGCAAACTGGCAGCACATGGGTGAAGACGGCGTTAGTGACGGCCATCAATTCCAGTTTAGAAGGCTTACGGTCTTTATAGCTTCCAGCATTTCAAAACGTATCAAGTTTATATCTGAGATCGAGTTTGAGCCTGCCGACAAAGAGTTTGATATAGAGTTTGCCGCATTGGATTTTGAGTTTCATCCCTTGCTCAATCTCAGGGGTGGTATGATTGTAAATCCTATCGGCGGTTTTAACCAGAATCATGACGGGCCTAAGTGGGAGTTTACCGACCGGCCGATTGCGATGGAGCAAATGCTTCCCGCTACCTGGAGCAACGCAGGCTTTGGGTTATACGGTAAAAAATATAGCGGTAACTGGATGTTCGGTTACGAAGCTTACGTTTCCGGTGGCTTTGACGGAAGCATTATCAATAACGAACAGAATAAGACCTACCTGCCCGCCTCCAAAGAAAATACGGACCGGTTTGAGGAAACCGCCAGTGGAGAACCATTATTCACCGGTAAGATAGCGGCCCGTAACAATAAAATTGGCGAATTAGGATTGTCCTATATGGGAGGTGCCTACAACACTTTTAAGGATGATGGCAATATTGTGGACTATAAGCGTCGCGTTGATGTTTTTGCAGTTGACTTTAACACAACCCTGCCAAGATGGAATACGTACGTTGTAGGTGAATGGGCATGGATCAAGGTGGGCGTTCCCCCAACTTATTCGCAGCAATATGGAACAAAACAACGTGGCGGATTTGTAGATGTTGTCCAGCCTGTTTTAAAACGTACCATCCTGGGATGGGAAAAGGCAACAATCAATTTAGCTTGTCGTTTTGAATATGTGGACTGGAATGTAGGTAAGTTCAAAGAAACGGGTGGCAATATTGCCGATGATGTATGGAGCATCATGCCTGCGATCAGCTTTCGCCCCAACTCATCTACGGTGCTACGCTTAAACTATAGAATCCAACGGCAAAGGGATCTGTTGGGTAACCCGCCGGTGCGGGTAGGCGGATTTAATTTTGGCGTGTCTACGTACTTCTGATTTTCATAATAAAAGCAAAAAGAATATCTTCCAAATGACCAGGTATGGCAAGGATCTGGACAATACCTGAACAGGAAAATTGGCAGGCTATTCCCAATATGGTATAATTTTATAACTTTGTGTAAGTGAAACGATCCCCATCCATACAAATCAGGGCAATATTCCTGCTGGCTGTGTTCTCATTGAACATTGTGGTAGGCTTTGCCTGTGCTTTGGGTATCAATCCGCATCACCACCACCAACATGAAACAACTCCGTTAGCGGCTCATCATCATCATGGTGATGTACATCACCGTCATTCAAACAACGAAAAGGACAACTGCTGCAATGACAATGTAACGAAAATTGCGCAGGCAGCTAAAGTGCTTCCGCAAGGGGAAAATTTGGTAAGCCCTGTTTTCCTGGGTGCCTTTGTTGCAGTTTACTATAATAATTTTTTATTCTATCCTTCCCCGAAAGAGGTTCCTCAAAAGTACTTTGAGATCGGCTACGACCCTCCGGGCCGCGAAATTCGCATTCTCGTTCAAAGTTTTCGGATTTAGACTTGATTATATGTTTTTAGCATGTACAGGCTATGTTATGCCTGTACTATTTCTATTTTCTAACATTTAATCAAATCAAAAATGAAAAAAATAATTTTTGGCCTTGCTTTAGCGGCCATGACATTCTCAGCTTGCAATGGCAACACTGCAAAAAGTGCAGATACAACACAATCCACCGCAGATACACCAACAGCAGCCTCCCCGCAATCTGCGGCAGATACGACCGTTAAACCGAGCGGCACCGGGTTTCCTTCCAAACAAATAATCGCCGCCTACCTCCAGCTAAAAAATGCCCTGACCCAGGACAATGGTAAAGATGCCGCCACGGCTGCCGGTGCATTGGTCACAACGCTCTCAAAAGCGGACATGAAAAGCCTGCCCCAGGCGCAGATGAAAGCCTACATGGATATTGCGGACGACCTCAAAGAGAATGCAGAGCACATCAGTGAAAATGCAGGTAAAATTGACCATCAAAGAGAACATTTCATACCGTTGAGCGAAGACATGGCAGACTTTATCAAAGCATTTGGCAACGGCGGACAAACGTTATACAGGGATTTTTGCCCAATGGCAGACAATGGTAAAGGTGCGATATGGATCAGCGAGCAGCAGGCAATTAAAAACCCGTACCTGGGCAAAGCGATGCCAACCTGCGGCACCGTAAAGGAAACAATCCGGTAGCTATTCTGCGGTTATGCGTTTCACATTCAATGCAGTTTATTGATACAACCTGTCCGCAGCAAAAGCGGGCAGGCTGTACCTGCTCACCCGGCAAAGGGAACGGAAACAGACTTGTGTGAATGGGTTTATTACCGCCTCCCCAAGCCCGGTTATCAACTTGAATCGCATTACCGCTAACAGCAAACCTTCCTTCCAACAAATCATCAATTATGGAAAAGCTGAAACGGATCATTGTCAAAGTGCTTAAAGCAATATTTATCCGCAAAAAAGATTGCTGCAAGTAAAACCATTGAACAGCCTGTGCGCCACAAACACGATCAGATAAGCCGGGATCGAACCGCCAGCACGGGTCGCCCTATTCCTGAGCTGCCTGATGGTGTACGGCTGTGGTGCCTGCTTTGTAACAATCAATAACAAATGAGTAAGATTTAAATGAAATTCCTGCGTACCTGGTATATAAAACAATTCAGTGCAATGCTTTTTATTGCGCTCATTGTTTTCGTGTATGCTGTCAAAGCATTTCATACCCATGACATTTCATCTTCAAATACTGCCGGCAAGCCGGGCAAGATTGCCCATACGGTAAAAGCAAAGTTCTCCTGCGCCATCTGCGACTTTCACCTTGCTAAAGACACAGATGTACCCATCAGCGGTTTTTCCATTGCCTGTCCCTTAGCTTTTATCTCGCTTTGCTATAGTTACGTATCGCCTGTAACAAATTCAGTTGTAGTCGTATCAGGTATCCGGGGCCCTCCGGCATTCGCTTAATTTTTCGGTTGAGTTATCCCGTTTTCAATTACTGAATTTATAATCATTAAAAAAATTAAGCAATGTCTTACGCAAAACATATAGTTATCTATACGCTGCTATTATTGATAGGGGCAGCAGCAGCAGCACAGGCCCAAACGGGCGTTTCAATTTCAGGGAAAGTAACAGAGGCCAAAGGCGGCGCCGTATTGCACGGCGCAACCGTTTACCTCCATGACATCAACAAAGGTGTGGTGACACAACCCGATGGCACCTATTTGTTCAGCAACATTCCACCGGGGAAATATTTGATGGAAGTCTCGTATTTTGGTTACGCTTCAATAGCCCAAACAATTGATACCCGGATTACCACGCAGCAGGATTTTGCCCTGCAACCCACCGCACTGGAGCTGGAAGGGGTTACCGTTACCGGGGTGTCTACCGCAACAAGGATAAAGCAAAATCCCCAACCTATAAGTGTCGTAAAACGCCAGGAGCTTATCGGTACCACCTCCACCAATGCCATTGAAGCCCTGGCGAAATTAGTGCCGGGAGTGAATGCCGTAACAACAGGGCCTGCCATCTCAAAGCCGTTCATACGGGGATTGGGTTACAACCGGGTGCTAACGGTTAACGATGGGGTGCGTCAGGAAGGTCAGCAATGGGGCGATGAGCATGGAATTGAGATTGATGATTACAGTATCCAGCGCGTGGAAGTATTAAAAGGCCCCGCTTCATTGATGTACGGGAGCGATGCCATTGCCGGGGTGGTGAATATCCAGTCACAGGTGCCTGCTCCGGAAGGAACGATCAATGCCAATTTTTTAAGCGAATACCAAACCAATAATGCGTTACGTGGCTTTTACGGCACCATAGGCGGAACAAAAAATGGCTTTAGCTGGAATGCCTTTGGTACTTATAAAGGTGCACAAGACTACAGGAACAAGTATGATGGCTATGTCTTCAATTCAAAATTCTATAACAAGAACTTTGGCGGCATGGCAGGATACAGTGGCAATTGGGGATACAGCCGTTTGACGGTAAGTAATTTCGACCAGCATATCGGCATGACGGAAGGCGACCGTGACAGCGCCACCGGCCAGTTTGTAAAAGTGCTGCCGGGTGGCAATGAAGGCATTGCAGACGATAATGACTTCAAAAGGATAAGTATGGAAATTCCCTACCAGCGTATCCGTCACTTCAAGATCGCTTCGACCAATAAATTCAGGATGGGCAGCCATAGCGTTGACCTGGTACTGGGTTATCAGCATAACCAACGGCAGGAGTTTGGAGATATAGATGCCCCGTCCACCCCCGGCCTATGGTTTAATTTGCAAACGGTCAATTATGCGTTAAGCTGGCATTTGCCTCAAACAAAGAATTTCAAGACAACAATCGGCGTAAACGGCATGTACCAGACCAACCAGAACAAGGCAGCCGAAGTATTAATACCCGATTATAACCTGTTTGACATTGGCGGATTTGTTTTCACCCAATACACCAAAAACAAATTAACTGTAAGCGGTGGCATTCGTTATGATACCAGACATGATGACGGTAAAAGCATGGAAGTGGGTGGTACGGAGAAGTTCTCATCCTTCACACGAAATTTTTCCAATATTTCGGGCAGTGCCGGTCTCAGCTATGAGGTATCTAAAAACCTCGCTTTAAAAGCCAACATCGCCCGTGGATTTCGCGCTCCCAATTTCGCGGAACTGGCAAGCAATGGGGCACATGAAGGCACCAACTGGTATGAGATCGGCGACAATAGCCTCAAATCAGAAGTGAGCCTGCAAGGAGATGCAGGCATGGAGTTGACCACAGAACACGTAGCACTCGATGCCAGTGTTTTCTACAACCGCATCAACAATTTTATTTTTTACGTGCGTGTACCCAACAGCACCGGTGGCGACTCTACGATAACCGATCCTGAAAGCGGCGACGAGTTGAACCTGTATCGGTTCGCCCAGCAGACAGCAAGCCTGTACGGGGCGGAATTAAGCCTGGACATCCACCCGCATCCCCTGGATTGGCTGCATTTTAAAAATACCTTCTCTTATACACGGGGTAAATTTGCGCAGGCGCTGGACGGTTCGGATAATATCCCCTTCGTGCCTGCCGCACGCCTGATCACATCGCTTGGGGGAGACTTTTTGCACAAGGGCAATGTGGTCCGTAATCTCCACGTAGGCATTGAAAGCGATTACAATTTTGCACAGAACAATGCCTTTGCCGGATACAACACAGAAACGGCCACACCCAGCTATTGGCTGGTTGGGGTCAATGTAGCTGCTGATTTTGTGAGCAAAGGCAGAACCCTTTTTACCCTGAGTGTAACCGGGAACAATCTTGGCGACATCGCCTATCAGAACCATTTGAGCCGTTTCAAATATCTGGCGGTCAACAATGTTACCGGCAGGCAGGGTGTATTTGCTATGGGCAGGAATTTTGGTTTCAAAATAAACGTGCCACTGAACTTTAACTGGTAACCAGTGAAGAAGGTAAAACAAACAGGCTGTTTCCCGTGCGGATCAGCCTGTTTTTGCTTTGGCAACATGAAACGGAATAGCAGCGAACAGTATCCCTGGCACAGGTTAACCCTGTTCCCTGAAATTTTATAAATCAATTCCAAAATTTCGTAATAGTAGCCACTGGCATTATGGTCAAATTTGCATTATTCAATAAAGCAGCAAAATATGGCGACAGATAATAATAAAGAAATCATCTATCTGCCTTTGGAAAACGTAGAGAGTGACCATTGCGCATCCATCGTTGACAAGGGGCTGGCACAAGTCAAGGGGATCACCACCCATAAAGTAGAGCTGAACAACCGCAGGGCCGCCATAACGGTAAATGACCATGAGGCAATACCCGAAGCGGTGAAGGCAGTAAAGGATCTCGGGTATAACATTACCACTGCTAAAGGCGCTTTTCCTGTCCTGGGCATGACCTGTGCATCCTGTGCCGGAAGCGCTGAAAGTATCGTAAAATACCAACCCGGCGTGGTCAGTGCATCTGTCAACTTTGCAACCGGGAATCTTACCGTAGAATATCTCCCGAATATGACCAGCGCTTCAAAGTTGCAAAAAGCGGTACAATCCGTAGGTTACGATTTATTGATTGAAGATGAAACCAGGCAGCAGGAAACATTGGAAGCGATCCACGCCCAAAACTTGAGCAAGCTGAAGACTAAAACCGTATGGGCAATCATCCTGTCTTTACCCGTTGTAGTGATCGGGATGTTCTTCATGGATATACCTTATGCCAACCAGATCATGTGGGCATTCGCTACGCCTGTTGTGGCATGGCTGGGCAGGGATTTCTTTATCAATGCCTGGAAGCAGGCCAGACACCGTTCCGCCAATATGGACACGCTCGTGGCGTTAAGTACGGGGATCGCCTATATCTTCAGCGTATTCAATATGCTGTTTGCTGACTTTTGGCATCAGAGAGGATTGCATGCGCACGTATATTTTGAAGCCGCGGCCGTAATCATAGCATTTATCCTGTTAGGGAAATTGCTGGAAGAAAAGGCCAAAGGAAATACATCATCGGCCATTAAAAAACTGATGGGTTTACAACCTAAAACCGTAATGGTAATCCAGGCCGACGGGTCAGAAAAGCAGACCGCCATTGAAGAGGTAAACGCGGGTGATGTGATACGGGTAAAGCCCGGTGAAAAAATCGCTGTAGACGGTATGGTAACATCCGGCAGTTCGTATGTGGATGAAAGCATGTTAAGCGGCGAGCCGGTCCCGGTACTTAAAAATGAAAACGAAAAAGTGTTTGCAGGAACGATCAACCAAAAAGGCAGCTTCCAGTTTAAAGCAGTGAAAGTAGGTAAAGAGACGATGCTTGCCCACATCATCAAAATGGTGCAGGATGCACAGGGAAGCAAAGCGCCTGTTCAAAAATTGGTAGATAAAATTGCAGGCATTTTTGTTCCGGTTGTCATGGGTATTGCCATCCTGACCTTTTTGCTATGGCTGGTGCTGGGTGGCGATAACGGGATCGTACAGGGATTACTGGCAGCCGTCACCGTACTCGTCATTGCCTGCCCCTGTGCATTGGGACTGGCCACGCCTACGGCTATCATGGTAGGTGTTGGCAAAGGAGCAGAAAAGGGTATCCTCATTAAAGATGCGGAAAGCCTCGAACTGGCCAAGAAAATAAATGCCATCGTACTGGATAAAACGGGAACTATTACCGAAGGAAAACCACAGGTGACCGGCATCCAATGGCTGAATAATGACGATGCTTCCCAAAATGTGCTGTTGAGCATTGAAAAGCAATCGGAGCATCCATTGGCAGAAGCAGTGGCAAAACACTTTGAAGGGGTACGGGCTACCTCTTTATCCCTGTTCGACAGTATTACGGGTAAAGGGGCAAAAGCCAATCACAACGGCGAAACCTATTTTGTAGGTAATAAAAAGCTGTTGGCAGAAAACAAGATTGTCATTGCTGGCGAATTACAAGACAAAGCCGAAGAATGGGGCAAACAGTCCAAAACCGTTATCTGGTTTGCAAACAGCAAACAAGCTCTTGCTGTCATTGCCATAGCCGATAAGATTAAAGACACATCAGTACAGGCCATCAAAGAAATGCAGGATATGGGCATTGACCTGTATATGCTGACCGGGGATAATGAAGCTACCGCAAAATCCATTGCAGAGCAGACAGGCATCAGGCATTACAAGGCCGAGGTATTGCCACAGCACAAAGCCGATTTTGTGAAAGAACTGCAACAGCAGGGTAAAACAGTGGCGATGGTAGGCGATGGCATTAATGACAGCACCGCTTTGGCAACAGCCGATGTAAGTATCGCAATGGGCAAAGGCAGCGATATAGCAATGGATGTTGCCAAGATGACCATCATCTCCTCAGACCTTACCAAGATACCACAGGCAATACGTTTGTCAAAACAGACAGTAGCCACTATCAAACAAAACCTGTTTTGGGCGTTTATTTACAATATAATTGGCATTCCGATAGCCGCAGGTATCCTTTATCCTGTGAATGGCTTCCTGCTTAACCCTATGATTGCAGGGGCGGCAATGGCACTCAGTAGCGTAAGTGTCGTCAGCAATAGCCTGCTACTGAAATGGAAAAATAGGTAAGGATAAAACGCGTATTATACCGTCCATAAAAACATACAATGTGCATATAAATCTACTGGCATTGGGGATATTTGGGTCCAACTTTTAAAAAGGCAGGGACTTGTTTGCCCATTATCAGCGCAGGAGACGTAATTAAACTAAAGAGAGCGTTAAGCTGGCTAATGGCACAGTTTTTACCCTCTTCACTAAAATCTATGTTATGAAAAAAATTATGCCCATTGCCGCATTGATAATATTCATTCTTGCTGCCTGCAACAAAAATAGTGATGAACTGCGCCTGCAAAGCCATGACGAAAACCGCATGATGGATAGTTTGCACGCCATGATGAGCCGGATGGAAGCTATGCCTATGACCGACGATCCCGAGATCGACTTCGCGAAAATGATGATTATGCACCATGAAGGAGCAATAAACATGAGTACCGTTCAAAGCCAGGAAGGACAGAATGATTCTTTAAAACGGTTTTCCCAAAAGGTAATTAGTGCTCAAACCCTGGAAATACAGGAATTGAAAGATTTCTTAACCACACAGTCAGTAAACAACGCTGTACCGGCCCATTCAGCCGAGCACATGGCCCATATGAAGAAAATGGACCAGATGGCAGACGTTCAGCTTATTACCGGTGATCTTGACAATGACTATGCTACGCTGTTGATTCTACATCACAACAGTGCCATTGAAGACGCAGAAGCCTACATTATGTTTGGCAATAACGCCCAATTGAAGTCGATGGCTCAGATGATGATTGAGGACCAGACAAAAGAAATTCAAGAGTTAAGCAATTGGATAAAGTCAAACAAACGTTGATAGCTACATTATTGATAAAAACACTGTCACTAAAAGGAAACCTTTATCAGGTGCATAATAACAACACAGAATTGAGACAGCATGTAAGTACCTCAAAAGACAAAGGCATTAACATTGCCCCGGATGTTAGCAGATACCTTCATTTCTTCTAAGCTTGCCAAGATCCGTAGCTATAAGGTTATCAGACAAACGGTAATCTCTATTAAGCAAACCCTGCTTTAGGCATTTCTGTACCATGTAATCAGCTTTCCGGTAACGGAATATGTCCGTTAACCACGTAAAAAGCCTCCTGCTTAACCAAATGAATCCAGGCGTAGCAGTAGAACGCTATAGCTTGCGGTTAAGAGGGGGAAAGTAATCCGTAAATCTTATAAATTAAACCCGAAATTACGTAATACAGCCATGCAGCATTTTATAGAAATTTGCAGTATCAAATAACTATAAAATTTTAAGCAATGGAAAATAAGGAATTTCAATTCAAGACAAACATCAATTGTGGCGGTTGTATCGCATCAGTAAAGCCTCATTTGGATAATGCAGAGGGCATCTGCCATTGGGAAGTGGACACAGCCAATAAGGACAAAGTACTTACTGTGAAGTCAGAGGGCATAACAGAGCAGGAAGTGATATCGACGGTACAAAAGGCAGGCTTCAAAATAGAGCCGTTGAATGCCTAAGAATAAAAAGGGAAAAATGCCCATTTTACTATTGAATTTCAAAATATTAGGTTTTCAGGTAAGGGGCATTTTTTCCGTATTAAAGAAAGATAAGCAGCAGGGTGAGTATTTTTTTTGGTTTGTATAACAAAAAGATGTAAAACGGTAAAAAAAACGAATTTTCTTTGTAACTTTGTGGCGTTGAAAAATTTGAGGATACATATAGGCATTTTAACACTGTTGTGTTTGGGTTTCTTTCTGATGCCCAATCTAAGTTATGCCTGTCCCAAAAATGCAACAACGGCTGAGAAGGCTGCCTGTTCCAAGAAAAAGGCCGCCAAAGCAGAACACCAGGCAGGTTGTAAAGATAAATCCTGTAACAAATGCAAGCACGGCAAAGGCTGCGGGGGCAATTGTAAACATAACTCTTGCAGGTGCGGCGCTTCCGTAACTTCTTTAACCATACCAACTCCCATCGACTTAAAAGCAAAATATCCTTTTGCAGCAGCTAAAAAGCAAAAATTCGGTTTCAAAGAAGCCTATTATTCTTCGGGCTATTACTCCATTTGGCTACCGCCTAAAATAAGCTAAACCTATGGCCTGATAGCCATAGGTGTGCCCTTTCAAAAGCAACTTTCTGCTTTTGAACTTCCCCTATTTGTATCATTTATTCAAAACTTTAACCAGGAAAGGGGTTGCTAATACCTCGTTTCTAAAAAAGTAATTATTATGAAATCATTATCGAAAATGGTGATGGTAATCGCTGTATTACTATCATCAATTAACGGTTTTGCACAGATCAAGAATGCGAAAACGGAAACCGTAAAGATCTACGGTAATTGTGAAATGTGTAAAACCACCATCGAAAAAGCAGGTAATGTAAAGAAGGTAGCCAGCGTGGATTGGAATAAAGATACCAAAGTGGCTACACTCACTTACGACAGCGACAGAACAAACCAGGATGAAATACTGAAGCGTATTGCTTTAGCCGGGTATGACAATGAGAAGTTCCGCGCACCCGATGACGTATATGCAAAACTGGCTGGCTGCTGCCAGTACGATAGACCCTTGAAGACGGTTGCCAAAAATAAAGAGGCGGGTAAGGATATGGCGGGTATGGATATGACCGGCATGAAAACAGAGCACGGCAATCATGATCACAGTAAAATGGATGCCTCAGCTAAAATGACGGACCCCCAGGATCAGTCACCACTAAAACCGGTATTTGACAGCTACTTTTCAGTGAAAGATGCCCTGGTAAAGACCGACGCTGCCACCGCGTCCGCCAAAGCCACAGAATTGGCAGCAGCCATCAAAGCGGTAGATATGAATAAGCTGTCGGCACAGGAACATACTGCCTGGATGAAAGTAATGAAAGACTTAGCGGCCAATGCAGCGAGTATTTCAGCATCAAAAGATGTAGCCAAACAAAGAAATGGCTTGGCAGCACTTTCAGGTAATATCTACGAACTGGTGAAAGTTTCCAAGCAGGACGTTCCCGTTTACTACCAGCATTGCCCTATGTATAATGGAGGCAAGGGAGCCAATTGGCTGAGTAAGGAGAATGGAATAAAAAATCCGTTCTATGGCTCACAAATGCTTAGCTGCGGCAGTACGGTAGAAACCATCAAATAACAGATCTGAACGCTATGGTACAGTACGATGACATGGTGCAGGCGCTCAAAGAACTGAGACAACGTGGGTACAGTATGGACTTTAGTCTTTTACCGGACTGCCTGTACTGTGCATCAAGGAGCCTGAAGCTAAAACCGGAGGATTTTACGGTAACGGAAACACATAGGTTTGAAAGCCTCGACAGCAGTCCTGATAACAATGCAGTTGTGTACGCGATATCGTCCAATGACGGTAAGAACAAAGGGGTACTTGTTGATGCCTATGGTACTTATGCCGGTGTGATAACCCATGAGATAGCAAAAAAATTAAATGCACATAAATTTCAAACCCCCTTGTTATGAATAAATACACTTGTCCGATGCATCCGCAGGTATTAAAAGACGAACCGGGCAAATGCCCGCTCTGCGGTATGACATTGGTGCCAGTTGGCAGTACAACAGCTTCTCATAAGCATACATCAGGACATGGGCATGCTGAGCATTCTTCTCATGATCATGAAAAAGAGGGCTTTAATAAGCATGCAGGGCACCATACCGGGGATTTCCTGAAACGCTTTTGGGTAAGCCTGGTCATTACAGTTCCTATCCTGCTGTTATCACATATGATACAGCAATGGTTGGGTTTCAGCCTTGCTTTCACCGGCGATAAATATGTATTGCTGGCACTCGGAACCACAATTTATCTCTATGGAGGCTTACCCTTCCTGAAGGGAATGATGGGCGAGATGAAGGCAAAAGCCATAGGGATGATGACACTTGTTGCCATTGCCATATCCGTAGCCTACGTCTATTCGGTGGCCGTTGTGTTTGGCCTGCAGGGCATGGATTTCTTTTGGGAACTGGCAACCCTTATCGACATCATGCTTTTGGGGCATTGGCTGGAAATGCGTTCCCAGATGGCTGCTTCCCGGGCATTACAATCACTGGTGGCCTTACTGCCAAACGATGTCACCGTTGAACGAAACGGAGAAGCCGTAAAAATAAAGCTCGAAGAGCTGCAAAGCAATGAAACGGTCATCATAAAACCGGGGGAAAAAATTCCGGCCGACGGCTTGGTACTGGAGGGCGTTTCTTACATCAACGAAAGTATGCTTACCGGGGAAAGTGTTCCCGTAAAAAAGGAAACGAACAGTAAGGTGATCGCAGGATCTATCAATGGCGACGGTGCGTTGAAGGTAAAGGTAACAGCAGTAGGAAAAGACAGCTACCTGAACCGGGTGATTAACCTGGTACAGGAGGCACAGGCCACTAAGTCCAATACGCAGAACCTTGCTGACAAGGTAGCCAAATGGCTCACCTTTATTGCCATTGCCGTTGGCATAGGCACATTCGTTTATTGGTTTGCCAGCAGTGGTGATACTGCCTTTGCCCTTGAAAGGATGGTTACGGTCATGGTAACCGCCTGCCCGCACGCATTGGGTGTGGCTATCCCGTTGGTAGTCGCCATTTCCACCACACTTTCGGCGACTAATGGTCTGCTCATTCGCAACCGGACGGCATTTGAAACAACCCGGAAGCTATCTACCATCATTTTTGATAAAACCGGAACGCTCACCAAAGGTTCCCATGCAGTGGAAAAGGTGATCCCGTTAACGGACGAGTATAAGGCAGATGAAGTGATCCAGTATGCTGCCGCAGTACAGCAAAATTCGGAGCACCATATCGCAAAAGGCATCATGGCTATATTAAAAGAAAACGGCCTTGCCTTATGGAAGTCTGAAAACTTCAGCTATATGCAGGGCATCGGTGTTAAAGGTGTTGTCAAAGGGAAAAATGTAGTAGCTGCGGGGCCAAATTATTTCAAAGAAAACCGCCTTTCCTTACCGGAAATTCCAGCAGAAATCAACCAGGAAGCCGAAACGGTCAACTTCGTTCTCATCGAAAATCAGGTAATCGGCATCATCACTTTGGCAGACAGCATCCGGGAGGGTTCCGGACAGGCAATTGATGAACTCAAAAAAATGGGTATTAAGTCCTTTTTGCTCACCGGGGACAATGACAGGATTGCTGCTGCGGTGGCCGGAAAATTAGGAATGGACGGTTATCTGGCAAATGTGCTGCCCCATAACAAGCAGGAAAAGGTAAAAGAGTTCCAGGATAAAGGTGAAGTGGTTGCCATGACAGGTGATGGTGTCAATGATGCGCCTGCACTGGCGCAGGCAGACGTGGGTATTGCCGTCGGTTCCGGTACGGATGTGGCTGCCGAAACAGCGGACATCATATTGGTGGACAGTGATCCCAGGGATGTAGTTAAGCTGATTGACTTCGGTAAACTCACCTACAAAAAAATGGTGCAGAACCTGATATGGGCGGTGGGTTACAACGTTGTGGCAATTCCACTTGCAGCAGGTGTCCTCTATCCAAAATTTATTTTAAGTCCCGCTATGGGTGCTGTGCTGATGAGCGTAAGCACCATTGTAGTGGCCATTAACGCAAGTTTCTTAAAAATCAAAAATTTAAATCTAAAATGAAAAACATAGCATTTTTAGTAGCAATCGCTGCCGTTTCCTTTACCACTTTGTCCTCTTGTAACAAAGATGACAAGGGAGATATGCCAATGGACAAAAATATTGATTACCCCGCAGCATACGTGGTCAATGGTGAAAGCGCCACCGTTTCAATTATCAAGCTAAGCGATAATACCGTGAGCGAAACCTTTGACATCATGAACTCCGGTGGTAATATGATTATGTGGCCGCATCACATTTATAACCATCAAGATCATTTAACCATCGGCGTACCAGGTATGGATTTGAGTGCCGGCCATACTGGCGGCATGGCAGGTATGAAAGGGCGTATCCTGATTCTGGATGCAAAGAAAGGAACCATTTTAAAGGATATTGAAACACCGGCAATGAACCACAATGCCGTTTATTCACCGGACGGTACAGAAATATGGACAACGCAAATGGCGATGGATGGAAAGGTGTTGGTTTACGATGCCACCACCTATGCTGTCAAAAATACAATCTCTGTAGGTGAAGATCCGGCGGAAGTAACCTTTAGCATGGATGGGACAAAAGCCTACGTGTGCAACGGTGGCAGTGGTACAGTTTCAGTGATCAGTCCTTCTGCAAAAACGGTGGTAGCTACCCTGACCGTAGGCGATGATCCTGTCGGAGCCTGGCCTGCAGGTAACGGCAAAATGTATGTGGACAATGAGGCTTCACAGACCATTTCAGTGATTGATGTAGCGACCAATACGGTAAGCGAAACTGTTAGTTTAGGTTTTATGCCCGGATTTGCCGCTCATAACGCGTCAAAAAATGAACTATGGGTAACTGACCCTATGAATGGGAAAGTTCATTACTGGACTTGGGACAATGCCATGAGTATGTGGATGCACGCGGGTGTATTTAATACCGGTGCAGGGGCGCACGCCATTGTATTCACACAGGACGGGAATACCGCTTATGTCACCAACCAGGAAAGTAATACGGTTTCAGTAATCAACGTATCATCACATGCCGTAACAAAGACGCTTAACGTTGGTAAAAAGCCCAATGGCCTCGTGATAAAAATGTAAAAGAAAGGTGGCATAGATGCTATCATATATACCGCTAACAATAACTCTTACCGGTTGCCGGTACTGCATGGTACGGTGGTAACCCTAACTTAAAATACTTATTCAATTTAAAAATTAATAAAATGAAAAATTTCGCATTATCAATCTTCGCAGTTATTATAGCATTTGTAGCAGTATCCTGTACTGAGTCTTCAAACAAAAACCAGTCTGGAACGGATACCACCGCCGTTTCTGGCGGGCAGGCGACTTCCCAATCAAATGATACCTTAACCGCCCCTGCCGCTATCGATACATCAAACGGTAAACAGCCAGGCGAATCAGTAAATGCCGCAGCCAAAGGATTTTCCATTGCGCCCATCATTACCGGCTACCTGTCATTAAAGAATGCTCTCGTTTCAGACGATGACAAAGCTGCTGCCGGAGCAGGTAAAAAACTCTTAGCTGCTTTGAACCAGGTAGACATGAAAGCCATTCCTGCCGATAAGCATAAACAATACATGGACATAGCGGATGATGCAAAAGAACATGCGGAGCATATCGGGGAAAATGTTGGTAACATCCACCACCAACGCGAACATTTATCCTCGCTTAGCGAAGACTTGAAAGACCTGATTGATTTGTTTGGTACATCACAAACATTGTATCAGGATCATTGCCCGATGTTCAACGACAATAAGGGAGCGGTTTGGTTCAGTGAAAACAAGGAAATCAAAAACCCTTATTATGGCTCGAAAATGCTGACCTGCGGTAAGGTGCAGCAAACAATTAACAGCAAATAAAAATCAGTTATATGGAAAATATGGAAAACAGTCACAATGCACACCATGCTTCAGCGCATGGTGTGCACAATTCAAAACATGCTTCTGGCATGTACAAACGCTTTGCGGTGATGGCTGTCGCAATGTTCGGAGTTATGTATTTTATCATGTACGCCATGATAGACGGGTGGCAGAACCTTCTACTCAATATCAACAATTTGTATATGACCTTGCTGATGACCTCGGCAATGTTGCTTATAGAATTATTGATCATGAAAATGATGTACCCCAACAGAAAGATGAACTGGTTGATAGCAATAATTTCAGTCGCCGTTGGCATTTTTTCATGGTTTGGTATCAGGGAACAACTCAATGTCGGGGACAAGCAGTTTGCTAAGGGTATGATACCCCATCACGCAGCAGCCATATTGATGTCTGAAAAGGCACACCTGACCGACCCGGAACTGATACAGTTGCAAAAAAACATACTTAAAACTCAGGCAGAAGAAATTGAACTGATGAAGCGCAAACTAAAAGAGTTTGAGAATGATAAATAGGATGATGATAAAATTCAAAAAATAATTTCAACATGAGCAAAGTATTAATCGGCTTGCTTTCCCTGTTAACCCTGCTATGCACCGCTTGCGGGCAGGCAGGGTCTGATAAGGCGGAAGCAACACACCATCACCCGGAGGCAGTTGCAACAGGCCACGAACATAATATCCAAAAAGGCGAATTGGTCCCCTCAGATGAAGTCTGCATGGTCAACGATGCCTATATGGGCAAAAAGCAGTTTGACGTAAAATTTCAAGGTAAAACATACTACGGATGCTGTGAAATGTGCAAAGAGCGCATTCCAAAAGATGCCAGCGTTCGGGTGGCAACGGACCCGTATTCCCACAAGCAAGTGGATAAAGCTGTAGCGGTGATTGCCGTTACGGGGAACAACGGCGAAGTATCCTACTTTGAGAGTAAGGATAATTACGACAATTATTTTAAAAAACAGTAGTCACATTTTAAATGAAGCCACAATATTATGTCCTTAAAAAAGAAAATCATATTGGGGTTGGCTGTTATCTTAATCGGCATACAGTTTTTTCAGCCGTTAAGAAACCAGTCGGATGAAGTAACCGCCTCTCATATTGAAAGGGTTTACAACGTACCCCAAAACGTAAAGGCCATCCTTACCCAATCCTGCTATGACTGTCATAGCAACAATACCCGCTATCCGTGGTATAGCCGTATCCAGCCCGGGGCATGGTATATGGCACGGCATATCAAAAAAGGCAAAGAGGAACTCAACTTTAGCACCTTTGGCGAGTATTCAGCCCGCAAGCAGCGAAATAAGTTCAGGGCAATGGCGGGTCAGGTCAAGGACGGGGAAATGCCGTTGTCGTCATATACGTTGATTCATCGCAACGCAGTATTATCACAGCAGGATAAGCAGGTTTTGGTTAATTGGTTTGGCACAATGGAAGACAGCATTAAATAAAATTTTCAAATAATGAATAGATATAAAGACATACCCATAAAAATACTGCAAACAGTACTGATACTGCTTTGCACGCAAACCCTGTTTGCACAGAAGGTAGTGCATTACGAGCTGTATGTAAAAGATACCCTGGTAAACTATGCAGGAAAGCAAAAGAGAGCGATTGCGGTAAACGGGCAAATACCCATGCCCACGCTTACATTTACCGAGGGAGACACTGCAGAAATTGTAGTACACAACCTGTTAAAGGAAAGTACATCATTACACTGGCATGGCGTATTCCTGCCCAATAAAGAAGATGGTGTACCCTATCTTACGCAACAGCCGATTAAGCCCGGTACTACCTATACCTACCGTTTCCCAATTATCCAGCACGGTACACACTGGTATCATTCGCACTCAGGATTGCAGGAACAAATCGGAATGTACGGCAGTTTTATAATGAACAAGCGTGCAGACGATAAGACCTTTAGAAAAGGAATCGACGATTTGCCCACCTTACCCATTGTCCTGAGCGAATGGACAAATTATAACCCTAACAACATTAACCGGATGTTGCACAACGCCAATGATTGGGCTGCCATTAAAAAGAATGCAACGCAGTCATACGTTGAAGCTATCAGAGAAGGAAAATTAGGCGTGAAAGTAAAGAATGAGTGGAAACGGATGCTGGCAATGGACGTAAGTGATGTGTATTATGATAAGATCCTTATGAATGGCAACAATTCGTCGGAGTTAAAGTCGGTGGATGGAAAAACATTGAAGGCTGGGGATAAAGTCCGTCTTCGTATCTCCAATGGCGGTGCATCTTCTTATTTCTGGCTGCGTTACGCCGGTGGTAAAATTACCGTAGTGGCAAACGATGGTAACGACGTGGAGCCAGTTGAGGTGGACAGGTTAATTATTGCCGTATCCGAAACATACGATATAGTGGTCACTATTCCTGATGATGGTTTGGCGTACGAATTTTTAGCGACAACCGAAGACAGGACACAATCGGCAAGCTATTTTATCGGTAATGGGGTAAAGCAGCTTGTTTCACCGCTGCCGAGACTGAAATACTTTGAAGGGATGAAGATGATGAACGATATGATGAAGATGAACGGCGACCTGGACGATATGGGTATGAAGATGAGCCTGAACCAAATGGATATGAATGTGGTCATGTACCCCGAAATTACAGGAGAAGCAGGAAAAAAGGCTGACCATAGTAAGCATGGCGGAATGAATATGGATAATGACCCCAACCGTTATAATGCGAATGCTTTGGGAGATATTGTTACTTTAAATTATTCCATGCTCAAATCTCCCTACAACACATCACTACCTAAAGATGCACCTGTAAAAAACATAAAATTCACCCTTACCGGGAATATGAACCGCTATGTTTGGAGCATGGACAACAGGGTACTTTCTGAAACGGATAAAATTCCTGTCAAGAAAGGTGAAATACTACGCATTACGATTTACAACAACTCCATGATGCGCCATCCCATGCACCTGCACGGATTTGATTTCAGGGTGCTAAACGGTAAAGGAGAGCATTCACCGCTTAAAAATATCATTGATATTATGCCGATGGAAACAGACACCCTTGAGTTCGCAGCAAATACGGAGGGCGACTGGTTTTTTCACTGTCATATTTTGTATCACATGATGTCGGGCATGAACAGGGTGTTTGCTGTAGGCGATTACCAAAATCCCAACTTACCCGATAAGGCTAAAGCCTATAGAACCTTACAGCGGGAAAGCAACATGCCACATTTCATGGCGCAAAATGACTTTGCCACCAATGGAAATGACGGAACGGCAATGCTGCAAAACACGAGGTGGAACCTGAGTTCGGAATGGCGTTTAGGTTACAATGATATGCACGGCTACGAGGTAGAAACACATTTAGGCAGGTATTTGGGCAGAATGCAATGGTTTATGCCATTCATAGGTTTTGACTGGCGTTACCGCAGACTCGGTATTGATGAGCACGAAAAGAATTTGTTTGGGCAAAGAAATGAGAAAGACACCCGCAGACAGTTTAGCTTAGGATTTATCTATACGCTGCCGATGCTGGTTAACTTCCAGGCAGAGGTATATCACGATGGAATCGTCCGGTTGCAAATGATGAGAGAGGATATTCCTATATCCAAAAGATTACGGGGTGGCTTTATGGTGAATACGGACTTTGAATACATGGGGGAACTTAGTTACATCATCAACAAAAACATCGGCATCCGCACTCACTACGATAGTGATATGGGATGGGGTGTCGGATTATCATTGACCTATTAAGATGGATAAACATAACGACGATATTTACTGGTCTGATGCGTAATCTTCTCACCGAAGAGATTAGATCCTTGTAATATAATATAAAACTGTATAACCAATATTTATGAAAAAGGCAAATTACACCCACAAGAATTTAGTTATTGAAATTCTTGCATCGTCATTTGACACCAACGCAAGTGTTAACTACATTATTAAACAGGATAAACATAGAGAGAAACGAATACGTGCACTGATGGACTATTCTTTTGACATCTGTATGATGTTCGGGGACGTTTTTCTTTCTGATGATGAGAAAGCTTGCGCTTTAATTGTTTATCCAGAAAAAAAGAAAAGTACTTTTCGTTCATCAGTGTTAGATTTAAAACTTATCCTTCGATCTGTAGGAATAAGTAATATAAACAAAACCTTAAAGAGGGAGAAACTCATAAAGAACATTCAACCCAAAATAATCATGTCTTATCTATGGTTTATTGGAGTTGATCCTTTGGTACAAAATCGGGGTATAGGAAGTAAGATGCTCCAGGAAATAATCAATTTCAGTAATTCTTCTAATCGTCCTATTTATCTGGAGACATCAACAGTCAAGAATCTGCCGTGGTATGAAAAATTTGGATTTGAAGTTTATAATGAACACGACCTCACTTACCATTTGTATTTTTTTAAAAGAGATGTAAAATAACTGGCAATGTTGGTATTTGGAACACAAATGCACATCGTCACATTTCTTTTCGTGAGCATAGAATTTGTGATTTTCTTCTATCTGGTGATATTTCGTTTAGCCAGACCAGATGATAAAATCACTATGCTCAATCTAATCCTGATTTTTCTGCTGCTGGTTTATAATATCACCGGAGGTTTACTGCCTGATCCGAAACTGCCCGGAAGCTTTTTTTTACAGGAAATAATTGCATATGCTACCGGTTTCATCACACCCTGTTATTTCCCCTATTACGTTTTCAAAGCTTTTGATCTAAAAAAGCTTAGGTTTCACGCGTATAAAGGTGTGTATCTGTTCCTCATTTTGCCTTACTGCCTTTTTGTTTTTGTTTTTTGGATTTCGGACGACCTACGGTCCGCACAAAATCTTCTGGTCATTCCGGTACTCTATGCAATTTGGGTGATTGTTTCTCTGGTTAAAGCCATTCGCTATAAGTATAGTAATGATTTCAGTAGCCTTGAAGCAAAACAGGAGATGATTGTATTATTATTCAGCCTAACACCGTGGATTGGTTTACCGATTATTGATTACTTTAAATTCGGACAGGCAATGGAAGCATCTATTACCAATATCGGCTTCCTGTTATTGTTCGGCTTACAGGTGCATAGGAATGTAACACAGCTACGGATAGAACATGGAAAGCTGCTTGAATCGGAGCAACGATTAAAAAGTTGGAATGCTGATTTGCAGGATGAAGTGAATAAACGCACCAAAGAATTGGAAAAGATCAATGAACAGAAGACCAACAACTTCATTAACCTCGTTCATGAAACAAAAACACCGCTTACGTTGATTAAAAATTATCTCGACGAATACATATCCAAATTTGGTTCTGGTCAGGAGTTGGACGTAATAAAAGGTGGCGTAGATAAACTAACTGCTGATGTAATAAACCTGTTCGACATTGAACGGTTTACAAAAGGGATAGACACATATAAACACAACCGTATTTGTGATTTCAGTGCTATACTCAGCAGCAGCCTCCCTTTGTTCCAGCATTATTGTTTCATGCAGCAGATTACCTGCTTTGTTGATATAGAGGATGAGCTGCTTATAAAAGCTGATCCCAATGCCATCAACCGTATTGTAAACAACATTATTGAAAACGCCATAAAGTTTACCAACGAAGGCGGTCAGATAACTATATCGCTGACGAAACAGGAAGATAAAATCGTATTTGCTGTTAAGGATACCGGCGATGGAATACCCACGGAATTGCAAAAGAAAATATTCGAGCCTTATTATCAGATCGGGCATAAAAATACGGGGCTTCAGGGCATGGGCTTAGGCTTGCCTATCGTGAAAAAAGTAGTGGATGGGCTTGGCGGAAGTATTGCTATTCAGAGCCAGCCGGAAATAGTTTCAGGAACAACGGTTACGATCACCCTGCCGCAACATACATTAGGCGGCAATGAGGAAATTGCTAAATCAGGTACAGGCATCAGTAAGCTCAATTACGAATACACTTATGATAGCATTACAGACAGTGAATTTAAGGCGGGCAGACGTACTGTGCTTTTGATTGAAGATAATATTACGATGATTAATTTCCTGCTTCAGAAATTGAGCATCGTTTACAATGTATTTTGCGCAAGAAACGGCGCAGAGGCTTTGAAAAAGCTCCATGAGATAACGGTCATTCCCGATCTCATTCTTTCTGATGTGATGATGGACAAAATGGATGGCTTTGCTTTCGCCAGGAAACTGGCTGAACAGGAAAGGTATTCCCATATTCCTCTTATTTTCCTAACGGCAAAATCTACACACGTTGACAAACTGAAGGGGCTGAAATTGGGTGCAATGGACTTTATTTCAAAACCTTTCTCCTTTGAAGAATTGAGCCAAAAGATTGAAACTCTTTTGGATAACATCAGTAAGCAGCAAAAAGCTATTTTAAGCACTTCTATTGCCCGCCTACAAACGTTAAAGAACCTGGAAGCTGATGGGCCGCCTACTACCAGTCCATCAAAATTTGAGGAAAATTGTAAGCTACTCCAGTTTACCGCCAGGGAAATCGAGATAGCCCGCCTGATCGTTAAAGGAAGAACTTATAAAATGATTGCCAAAGATCTGTTCATTTCTGAAAAAACGGTTACTAAACACATCCAAAATCTGTTTGAGAAAGCTGAGGTCAGGAATAAGATTCAACTCATCAATAAGCTGAACAAGTAGCTACAAGTCATTGATTTACTACTATTTGAGTAGGGAAATAGTAGGAATTACGTATAGTTTCAGAGATAGTACGGGGCTACATTTGTGGTGACAAATGTTTGCCATATAAAAGGAGGGCTTATGTGTGGAGGTTATGTACTTGAATGGCTGGACACTTTGATTTCCGTCACTCTGAATCCCGTAAAATCGGAGGTTGGCTCAATGCTGCCAGAAGACATCAACAAATTGCAGAATTTGATTATGCAGGAAAAGGACAAAGTGCAGTCCGCTATCAAATTCACGGTATTCAATCTGAATGATGAGACAGCAATAAAGTGCGCCATAAAAAACTATCATTCCAGCCTTGTCAGCTTGCTTGACCAGGCACTGGAAAATAAGGTCCAGGTTACGGAAAAAGCAACGTCCCAACCGGTACTGGATAACGTTGTTGCATGTATCGAAGAACTGCTTTTTTTGATAGAAAGGCGTTTTACCAGCTATCTGGGCATTGATGAACGTGTACCGGCTACCTATTTTGACCTGCTCAAAAAAGAGTTGCTAAAAAGGTTGCCACGGGCCGCAAAAAAACACGGGGAACAACATTCATTAACTGCGGTAATGGATATTGTCGTTCGGGAAACTGAAGCGTTATTAAATCTGCCTACAGATAAGCACAAGCATACTTTCAGGGAGATGTTCTATCTGAAAGACCTTTGTCTGGAGCTGGAATTTCTGGAGTATAGTGATGAAGCAATGCTTTACACAACGCTGGATGAGGTGCTGATCCGTATGAACTTTAACAGCAAGACGTACATCTGTAACCTTACGCAAAGAATAGCAGCACACATTAACAGCGTGGAGCAGCCTTCTGAACGAATGGAGCGTTTGCTGTTTGACCTGAAATCATTTAAACAGCTTCATAAAAAGCCGGGGACGATTTTTATGACGCAAAATGCGGTTCTGCACAAGCAGGTGGACAATTGGTTTTCTCAGGAAATATTTTACCTCGAAAAAAGAATACATTATGCCATTGTTCCATTGAAAGGTGGTGAACAGAAGGCAGCACCAAAAGATAAGGAAAAAGAGAAATTACTTTCAATACTCTCAGTTGATCAAATGGCGCTGATATTGAGGGCGGCAGATGATTTAAGAATCGTAATGGCCCGCTCTCTGAATAGTGTATTTAAAAATATCGTTCCATTTTTGTCAACACCTTATCAGGAAAATATTTCTTACGACAGCATGAGAAGCAAATCCTATTCAGCAGAATCAAGGGATAAGGAAATAATAACGGAAACTTTGCAACAAATGATTAAGAAGATCAATGAATATTGATAATACCGGCTTAATCAAAGAATACAGGAAAACGGAATATTTAACGCTGACTATCCAATTTCCAGCCTGTATCAAAATGATCGAGGCGGGCACGTTGTGTTTCTGTTTG
>OFIS01000149.1_pt1 | contig 73154 bp, 77 predicted proteins | sample 1775071 | NCBI WGS metagenome assembly OFIS01 (sample SAMN08195774, study PRJEB24354) | sludge metagenome | isolation source: sludge from phenol fed wastewater aerobic bioreactor C | place: India: Nagpur | collected 2016-09-17
CGCGCACCGGCCCTACGCGAGGAGGGGCGCTGGTTAAAAAAGCGGCGGCTGAAAAAAGCACCGGCTGTAAGGAGGGGTGTCGGCTGTAAGGAGGGGCACCGGCTGTAAAGAGGGGCGGCGGTTTTCTGGGGCGGCGCCCCTCCCCTTTTCTCATTGACTGCTTTGCTGCTTGACTGCTTTGCTGTCTTACAACCTTGCTGCTTTGCCGCCTTGCCGCTTTGCTGCCTTGCCGCCTTGCCGCTTTGCTGCCTTGCCGCCTTGCCGCTTTGCTGCCTTGCTGCCTCGCCGCCTTACAGCCTTGCGCCTGCAGCTTTGCGGGGCCGGCTTCCTTGCCAGGCCTCTTTCAGCTTTCCAACTTTCCAACTTTCCAACTTTCCAGCTTTACAGCTTTACAGCTTTTCAGCCTTCCAGCGCCCGGATGGCGGCGGCGACGCCTGCGCCGTAGGCGGGATCGGCCTGGGTGCAGTGCTCGATGTGCAGGGCCTGCACATCGGGGGTGACGCCGGCGATGGCGCGGGCGGTGTTGTCGAACAGGGCCTGCTGCTGCTCGGGCGTCATCAGGCGGAAGAGCGCGCCCGGCTGCGAGAAGTAGTCCGTGTCCTCGCGGTGGTTCCAGTGGTCGGCCGCGCCTTCCAGGCTGAGCGGCGGCTCGCGGTAGTCGGGCTGCTCGGCCCATTCGCCGGCGCGGTTGGGTTCGTTGCCCGTCAGGCCGCCGTGGTTGCCGTCCACCCGCATGGCGCCGTCGCGGTGGTAGCTGTGGAAGGGACAGCGCGGCGCGTTGACCGGGATCTGGTGATGGTTGACCCCCAGGCGGTAGCGCTGAGCGTCGCCATAGGAGAACAGGCGGGCCTGCAGCATGCGGTCCGGCGAAAAGCCGATGCCGGGGACGACGTTGGCCGGGGTGAAGGCGGCCTGCTCGACTTCGGCGAAGAAGTTTTCCGGATTGCGGTTCAGTTCCAGGACGCCGACCTCGATCATGGGATAGTCGCCGTGCGGCCAGACCTTGGTCAGGTCGAAGGGGTTCAGGTGGTAGCTGCCGGCTTCCTTTTCGGGCATGACCTGCACGTACATCGTCCAGCGCGGGAAATCGCGCCGGGCGATGCTGTCGTACAGGTCGCGCTGCGAGCTTTCGCGGTCGCGGCCGATGAGTTCGGCGGCCTGGGCGTCGGTCAGGTTGCGGATGCCCTGCTGCGACTTGAAGTGGAATTTCACCCAGAAGCGCTCGTTGGCGGCGTTGATGAAGCTGAAGGTATGGCTGCCGAACAGGTGCATGTGGCGGAAGTCGGACGGAATGCCGCGATCGCTCATGACGATGGTGACCTGGTGCAGGGCCTCGGGCAGGCCGGTCCAGAATTCCCAGTTGTTCTGGGCGCTGCGCATGCCGGTGCCCGGGTCGCGCTTGACGGCGTGGTTCAGGTCGGGGAATTTCAGCGGATCGCGGAAGAAGAATACGGGGGTGTTGTTGCCCACCAGGTCCCAGTTGCCCTGTTCGGTGTAGAACTTCATGGCGATGCCGCGGATGTCGCGCTCGGCGTCGGCGGCACCGCGCTCGCCGGCCACCGTGGAGAAGCGGGCGAACATCGGGGTCTGCTTGCCGATCTCGGAGAACAGGGCGGCGCGCGTGTAGCGGGTGATGTCTTGGGTGACGGTGAAGGTGCCGTAGGCGCCCGCGCCCTTGGCGTGCATACGGCGCTCGGGGATCACTTCGCGGTCGAAGTGGGCCAGCTTTTCGAGCAGCCAGACGTCCTGCAGCAGGGCCGGGCCGCGCGGGCCGGCGGTGAGGATATTCTGGTTGTCGACGACGGGGGCACCGGCGGCGGTGGTCAGCTTTTTCATGAACATCTCCTGGGCAAGGGCGCCGCCGAAAGGGCCGCGCCGGGTCGGGGAACCGGGGGAGCCCGCAGCGTCGGGCTCGTCATGAAAGGCAGTCTACCGAGACCGGCAGAATAAATAAAATTGAATATTGCTCTTGGTTTGATAGGGGCCATCTATTGAACAGAAACCGCGGCCGCCCGGCGCCGAGAAGGGAGTCCGCTCAGGTCGGCAGCTCGGTCGTTTCCTTGATGGACTGCAGCGCGAAGCTGCTGCGGATATCGACGACGGCCGGATGCCGCATCAGGGTGTCCATGGCGAACCGGGAAAAGGCCGCCAGGTCATGGACCTGGACCCGCAGCAGGTAGTCCATGTCGCCCGACATGGCATAGCACTGGACGACTTCCGACCAGCTCTGGACGTCGCGGGCGAAGGCGGACATGGCGCCGTGCTCGGCGCGGTGCGACTTGTCCAGCCGGACGAAGACGTAGGCGAGCAGCCCCAGGCCGAGTTTTTCCGGATCCGCCAGGGCGACGTAGCGGCGGATGTAGCCCTGGTCCTCCAGGCGCTTGACGCGCCGCAGGCAGGGGCTGGGCGACAGGGCCACCCGCTGGGCCAGATCCTGATTGCTGATCCGGCCGTCGCGCTGCAGATGGGTCAGGATCAGGCGATCTGTCCTGTCCAGGTCGTCGATAGGCATCATATTGTCTCAACCACGGATTATTGGAAGAATGATTGCGTCATGGTAGGGAATCGTACCGCATGTTTGCAATCTTCCCCTACGCTGTTTTCCCTAGAATTTCAGAAAAGAGCATGTTCACAGGAGACACTCATGACCGAATCCTTCGCCCCCTGGGACAATCCGCTGGGCACCGCGGGCTTTGAATTCGTGGAATACACGGCGGAGGACCCGGCCGCGCTGGGCCGCGTGTTCGAGGCCCTGGGCTTCCGGGCCATCGCCCGGCACCGCAAGAAGGCCGTCACGCTGTACCGCCAGGGCGGGATCAATTTCCTGGTCAACGCGGAGCCCGATTCCTTCGCGCAGCGCTTCGCGCGCCAGCATGGTCCGTCGATCTGCGCCATCGGCCTGCGCGTGCAGGACGCGGCCCGCGCCTACAAGCTGGCCCTGGAGCGCGGCGCCTGGGGCTTCGATTCGCACAGCGGCCCGATGGAACTGAACATTCCCGCCATCAAGGGCATCGGCGATTCCCTCATCTACTTGGTGGACCGCTGGCGCGGCAAGTACGGCCACGGCGGGATCGGCGACATCGGCATCTACGACGTGGATTTCGAGCCGCTGGACCACGCCACCGCGCGGGACGACCTGCGCCACGAGGGCGCGGGCCTGCTCGCCATCGACCACCTGACCCACAACGTGCACCGCGGCCGGATGGGGGAATGGGCCGAATTCTACGAGCGCATCTTCAATTTCCGCGAGATCCGCTATTTCGACATCGAGGGCCAGCTCACCGGGGTGAAGTCCAAGGCCATGACCTCGCCCTGCGGGCTGATCCGCATCCCCATCAACGAGGAAGGCGGCGAGACTCCCGGCCAGATCCAGGAATACCTGGACCAGTACCGGGGCGAAGGCATCCAGCACATCGCCCTGTCCACCGGCGACATCTACCGCACGGTGGAACGGCTGAGCGGCCAGGTGAAGTTCCTGGACACTCCGGACACCTACTACGAGCTGCTGGACGGGCGCCTGCCGGGCCACGGCGAGGACGTGGAGCGCCTGCGCCGCAACCGCATCCTGCTGGACGGCGCCCCGGGCGGCGGCCTGCTGCTGCAGATCTTCACCGCCAACCAGATCGGGCCGATCTTCTTCGAGATCATCCAGCGCAAGGGCAACGAGGGCTTCGGGGAAGGCAATTTCAAGGCGCTGTTCGAGTCCATCGAGCTGGACCAGATCCGCCGCGGCGTATTGCGGGCCTGAGCGATCGGACTCGAATGTTGAATACGGGGCCTGAACCGCGTGGCCTGAGCGACCGGGTCTGATCTGTCCGGCCGGGGCCGCGGATCCGGCTCGCCGCGCGCCTCGGGGCCGAACCGCGGAGGCGCGCCCCGGACATCGGCCACCCCCTACAATGCCGGGATGCGGCCTGCCCGACGGCGCCGCGACCCTGCCCGGAACCGCTCCCATGCTCCACTACCTGAACACCATCCGGCTGCGCAGCACGCGCATGTTCCTGACGATCACGCGCATCATGCTGCCGGTGATGGTGATCGTCTACATCGCCGACCGCCTGGGCCTGGTGCGCCTGGCCGGCGAGGCCCTGACGCCGGCGATGGCGCTGCTGGGACTGCCGCCCGAGGCCGGGATCATCTGGGCCACCACCGCGCTGACCAACATCTACGGCGGCATGGCCTCGATGGCCGCCCTGTCCGAAAGCATGCACATGACGACGGCCCAGGTCAGCGCGCTGGGGGCGATGATGCTGTTCGCCCACAACATCCCGACCGAGCAGTCCGTGGTGCGGCGCGCCGGCGCCAGCGCGCTGGTCACGGGGGCGCTGCGCATCGCCGTCGCGCTCGTCTACGGCGCCGCCGTCTGCTGGATCTGCCGGGCGCTGGACGTGCTGCAGGAGCCGGTGTCCCTGGCCTGGATGCGCCAGGACGCGGGGCTGACCCAGGGGCCGCCGGACTTCTGGCCCTGGGTGCTGTCCACGCTGCAATCGCTGGCGCTGGTGCTGGCCGTCATCGTCGGACTGGTCGTGCTGCTGGACGTGCTCGAACGCCTGGGGATCACGCGGCTCGTGACCCGGCTGCTGACGCCCGTGCTGCGCCTGTCCGGCCTGGAGGAGCGCGCCGCGCCCCTGACCACGGTGGGCGTGCTGCTGGGGCTGGCCTACGGCGGCGCGCTGATCATCGAAGCCGCCGAACGCGAGAACTACAGCCCGCGCACGCGGCTGCTGGCGCTGTCGTGGCTGTCGCTGTGCCACGCCCTGATCGAGGACACGCTGCTGATCATGGCGCTGGGCGCCAATGTCTGGGTGATCCTGGTGCTGCGCGGGCTGGCGACCCTGGGCGTGCTGGCGGCGCTGGCGGCGCTGACGCGGCCGGGCACCGCCTGGGGCCGCAGGCTGGAGGCCCCGGCACGGCAGGCCCCGGCGCCCTGACTCCGGCTCCGACCCTGACTCCGGCTCCGACCCTGACCCTGGAGCCAGCCCCGGGCCGGCAGGCCAGGCTCACATACAGCGACGCCTTGCTCGCGGCCGGGTGCGGCGAACCTCAGCGCAGCAGGTGCGCGTAGCGCTGGCGGAATTTCGCCAGCTTGGGCGCGATGACGAACCGGCAATAGCCCTGGCCGGGATTGCGCCGGTAGTATTCGCGGTGCAGTTCCTCGGCCGGCCAGAAGGGACCCGCCGGCTCGATCCGGGTGACGATCGGCTCGTCGAAGGCCGCCTGCGCCTCGGCGCGCACGGCCTCGGCCAGGGCCCGCTGGGCTTCGTCCCGGTAAAAGACGACCGAGGCGTACTGCGGCCCGACGTCGTTGCCCTGGCGGTCGGGGGTGGTGGGATCATGCGTGCCGAAGAAGACTTCCAGCAGGGTGCGGTAGCCGACCCGCGCCGGATCGAAGGCGACCTGCACGACCTCGACGTGGCCGGTGTCCTGATGGCAGACCTGCTCGTAGGTGGGATGGTCCACGTGGCCGCCGCAGTAGCCCGGCTGCACGTCCAGCACGCCGTCCAGCGCGCGGAACACGGGCTCCAGGCACCAGAAGCAGCCGCCGCCGAAGATCGCGGTGTCGACCGCGGCGTTCCCTGGGTTTTCCATGCGATTCTCCTCGTTTCGTGCGTGCGGCGGGCTGGCCAACGGCAGGCCGGTCAATCCGCCGCGGGGGCTTCCCGCAGCGACAGGATCCACAGCGCCAGGCGCTGCGCATCGACGTCGGACAGGCGGGGCTGGGCCGGCATGGGGATCGCGCCCCACTGGCCGCGGCTGCCTTCCCGCATGACGCGTGCCAGATGGCCGGACGCCTCGGGTCGGCCCTGGAAGCGCTCGGCGATGGCGCGGAACGGCGGCCCCACACGGCGGGCGTCCACCTGATGGCAGCCCAGGCACTGGCGCTGGCCGGCCAGCGCCAGGCCGTCGGCCGCCGTGCCGCCGGCCGCCCGGGCGCCCGGGGCGCACAGCGCCAGCATGCCCGCCAGTGCGAGCCCGAGCGCCTTGCCACGCCTTCCGGCCCGTTGCTTCGTCCCGCCATCCACCGGCCGCATTCCCATCATCCTCCGATCGCATCCGTTTCCAGGGGCGCCCGCCGCCTTCGATCACGGTATTATCCATGATTGTTTTCCTTCCGGCCGCTTCCATGCCCTACCCCCACATCGACCCCATCGCCCTGCAGATCGGCCCCGTCTCGATCCATTGGTACGGCCTCATGTACCTGGCCGGATTCGGCCTGGCCTGGCTGCTGGGGCGCTGGCGCATCCAGCACCACCCCAGCCCGGCCGGGCTGACGCTGCGCGACCTGGAGGACATCATCTTCTACGGGGTGCTGGGCGTGGTGTTGGGCGGGCGCCTGGGCTACGTGCTGTTCTACAAGTTCGACGACTACCTGGCGCACCCGCTGTCGGTCTTCGAGGTGTGGCAGGGCGGCATGTCCTTCCACGGCGGCCTGATCGGCGTGACGCTGGCGATGCTGTTCTTCGCCCGCCGGCGCGGCCAGCCGCTGCTGGCGATCGGGGATTTCATCGCTCCGCTGATCCCCCTGGGCCTGGCGGCCGGACGGCTGGGCAACTTCATCAACGGCGAGCTGTGGGGCCGCCCCACGGATCTGCCCTGGGGCATGGTCTTTCCGGGGGCGCGGGACGGCGCGCCGCGCCATCCCTCGCAACTGTACGAAATGGGACTGGAGGGCTTCGCCCTGTTCGCCCTGGTGTGGTGGTTCGCCCGCAAGCCCCGCCCGGCGGGCCAGGTGAGCGCCGTGTTCCTGATGGGCTACGGGCTGTTCCGGTTCCTGGTGGAATTCACCCGCGAGCCGGACGATTTCCTGGGACTGCTGGCGGGCGGATTATCCATGGGCCAGCTGCTGTCGCTGCCCATGATCCTGATCGGGCTGGCCCTGTTCATCTGGGCAGCAGGACGATCGTCCCCCGCACCGACACGCTGACCCGTTCGCGTCCGCCTTCGACCGGCGCGGCGGCCTTGTCGGCGGCCATGGCGCTCATCATCATGCGGGGCATGGGCACGGGCGGCATGGCGCCCGCGCCGCCCAGCTCGACGGTGCGGAAGCGGTAGTCGGCGAAACCCAGGGCCTGGGTGAGCGCCTGGGCGCGGGCCTTGAATGCGTCGACGGCCTGGCCCAGGAGCTTCTGTTCTTCGGCCGCGCGCCGTTCGCGCGAGACCGAGAACGCCAGGCCGGCGATCGGCATGCGGTCGCCCAGGCTGGCGGCCAGCTTCGAGACGGCGGGAAAGTCGCGCGATTCCAGCAGGATTTCGGCCTGGCCCCGCCATTCGGCGATCTTGCCGTCGCGCCCGGTCGTGGGCCAGATCCGGTAGGACCCGCTGCGGGCCTCGATGCCCTGGTGTCCCTTGGCCTGCTTCATGACCGAATCCAGGCGCTGATTGAGGGCTTCGGCGACCTCGGTCTGGGACGCGCCGGCCAGTTCCGCCGACAGGGTGATTTCCACGGTGTCCTGGCCGACTTCGGAGGAGGCCTCGGCCGACAGGGTGGCGCGGGGCTCGGCGGGTTCGGCCTCGCGGGCCAGGACGGGCAGGGCCGCCACCGACCCAGCCAGCAGAAGACTCGCCAGAAGATGCTTGCGATTGAGCACGCCTCGATACATTTATCACTCCAAAAAAGACGAAAGCCCGTCGCGGTTCCACGACGAGCTTTCTGGTAATGCCCCGCCTGTGCCGTCTAGGCCGGCATCCCGGAACCGAGGGTTCACGGTGGTCGCCATCAGTCAGACTTCGGGCCGTCCAGTGAAGGCAGCGCTCCCATCTGTCAATCCAGCAACCTATGCCTATAGCATTGGTTCAAGGAATGTATGGCCAGGTCACGAACACGGCAGGGACTTAAACGACCGGATGACCTGGCGCATCCGGAAAGTGACTGATCAAACGGCGGTGCCCAGTACATCGTCGAGCATGCCGTTCATGGATTCGATTTTACCCTTGAAATCCCCCAAGGCAACATTTCCGAGCGGGCCGTCGGGCGCGCGCAGGCTGAGCAGCTCGTTGGCGATCTGGATGGCGGCCATCACGGCGATGCGCTCGCTGCTGGCGACCCGGCCGGCGCCCTTGATGGCCAGCATGCGCTGGTCGACCAGCCGCACGGCGGCCAGCAGGGCGTCCTTTTCTTCGGGGGGGCAGGCCAGCGAATAATCGCGGCCGAGGATGGCGACGTCGACGCGTTCCATGATTCGCGGCTCCTTGGGGGATGGGGACAGGCCCTAGGCCTGCGCGCCGGGCAGGCGCTCGAGGATGAGTTCGATCTGCTGCTGGGCGCCGGTGGCGGCCTCGCGCAGGCGATCGCGCTCGGATTCGACCTGGACCAGGCGGCGCTGCAGGGAATCGGACCGGATCTGGTGGTCGCGCACCTCGGCTTCCAGAGCCGCGCGATGCTGGCCGGATTCCTCGCGCGCGGCCTGCAGCTCGCGGTCGTGGCGCGCGAGCCGTTCGGACATGCGGGCGAATTCCTCGCCTTCGCGCAGCTGCTGGTCTTTCAGGGCCTGGCATTCCTGTTCGAGCTGCCGCACCCTGGCCTGCAGGGCGGTGCGCTCGGATTGCAGGTTCCGCGTCAGCTGGACGACTTGGCGGATGCGCTGGGACAATGCGTCGAGGTCTTGGAGCATGCGGTCAAACCTTCGGGAGTGCCGGCGCGATGCGCCACGAAAAGGATGGGATCATACCTGTTCAGGCCGTGGAGTTTTCGGGGCCGGCGCATCCGCCGGGCGGTCGGCGGAATCGCCGTGCGAGCCGGCGCCCCGGGGCCCCCGGTGGCGCAGGTAGCGGTTTTCGCGGCCGCGGCGAAACAGCAGGCCCGACAGCTCGTTGAGGGCCAGGGAATAGACCTCGCGCTTGAATTCGATGACGGCGTCCAGCGGCACCCAGTAGGCGTTCCAGCGCCAGGCATCGAATTCGGGCGTGTCGGTGGCGCGCAGGCTGACGTCGCTGTCGCGTCCCACCATGCGCAGCAGGAACCAGATCTGTTTCTGGCCCTTGTAGTGGCCGCGCAGTTCGCGGCGCACGTAATGATCGGGCACGGTATATCGCAACCAGTCCCGGGTCCGTCCCAGAATGCGCACATGTTCGGCGCGCAGGCCGGTCTCCTCGTGGAGTTCGCGGTACATCGCCTGCACGGGGGTCTCGCCGTGCTTGATGCCTCCCTGGGGGAACTGCCACGCGTGTTCCCTGATGCGCTTGCCCCAGAAAACCTCGTTTTTCTGGTTCACGAGAATGATGCCGACATTCGGACGGTAGCCTTCGCGATCCAACATGGGGCCACCTCGGTTGTGAATTCAATACAATTACCGTCGATTATACGTACCAACCGGAATCCCTACCATGCGCGCCAGCCAGTACCACCTGAACACCCTGAAGGAAGCCCCCGCGGAGGCCGAGGTCGTCAGCCACCAGCTGATGACCCGGGCGGGCATGATCCGGAAAATCGCCGGCGGCATCTACACCTACATGCCGATGGGGCTGAAGGTGCTGCGCAAGATCGAGGCCATCGTGCGCGAGGAAATGAACCGCGCCGGCGCCATCGAGCTGCTGATGCCGGTGGTGCAGCCGGCGGAACTGTGGCAGGAATCGGGCCGTTGGGAACAATATGGCGCCGAACTGCTGCGCATCAAGGACCGCCACCAGCGCGACTTCGTGCTGCAGCCGACCTCCGAGGAGGTCATCACCGACATCGCCCGCAACGAGATCCACAGCTGGCGCCAGCTGCCGGTGAACTTCTACCACATCCAGACGAAGTTCCGCGACGAGCGCCGGCCGCGCTTCGGCCTGATGCGCGGGCGCGAATTCACCATGAAGGACGCCTATTCCTTCGACCGCGACGAGGCCTCCGCCCAGGCCAGCTACGACGCCATGTACGCCGCCTACCAGCGCATCTTCACGCGCCTGGGCCTGACGTTCCGCGCCGTGGCGGCCGACACCGGCTCGATCGGCGGCACGCGCAGCCACGAATTCCAGGTGATCGCCGACACGGGCGAGGACCTGCTCGTCTACAACCCGGATTCGGACTACGCCGCCAACATCGAGCTGGCCGAGGCGCCCTGCCTGCTGGCCGAGCGCGAGCCGGCGCGCGAGGCCCTGGAAAAGCGCGCCACGCCCGAGGCCCCCAAGTGCGAGATCGTGGCCGAACAGCTGGGCCTGCCGCTGTCGCGCACGGTCAAGTCGGTGGTGCTGGCCACCGATCCCGCCGAAGGCCCCGTCCGCCTGTGGCTGCTGCTGATCCGGGGCGACCACGAAACCAACGATGTCAAGGTCGGCAAGCTGCCGGGCCTGGGCGACGGCTACCGCCTGGCGACCGAGGCCGAGATCGACTCGGTGTTCCACTGTGCCCCGGGCTACCTGGGTCCCGTCGGGGTGGACCGGCAGGCCGTCACCGTGATCGCCGACCGCACGGTCGCCCACATGGGCGATTTCGTCTGCGGCGCCAACGAGGCCGGCTACCACCTGAGCGGCGTGAACTGGGGCCGCGACCTGCCCGAGCCGGATCTGGTCGCCGACCTGCGCAACGTGGTGGCGGGCGATCCCGACCCGCGCGGCGGCACCCTGGCGATCCAGCGCGGCATCGAGGTCGGCCACGTGTTCTTCCTGGGAGACAAGTATTCGCGCGCCCTGAACGCGACCTTCCTGGAAACGGACGGCAAGCCGGCGGTGCTGCAGATGGGCTGCTACGGGATCGGCGTCAGCCGCATCTCGGCCGCCGCCATCGAGCAGAACCACGACGAGCGCGGCATGATCTGGCCGCGCGCCATCGCGCCGTTCGAGGTCGTGCTGTGCCCCATCGGCATCGGCAAGAGCGTGGCCGTGCGCGAGGCCGCCGAATCCCTGTACCAGGCGCTGCTGGCGCAGGGCGTGGACGTGATCCTGGACGACCGCGACGCCCGGCCGGGCATCATGTTCGCCGACTGGGAGCTGATCGGCGTGCCGCTGCGCGTGACGCTGGGCGAGCGCGGCCTGAAGGACGGCATCGTCGAGATCCAGGCGCGCCGCGACGCGCAGGCGCAGCGCATCGCCCCGGCCGACGCCCTGGCGCACGTCCTGGAGCGGCTAAAATCCCTCTAAACCGAGTCGAGCGAAAAACGGGCGCTGTGGATCGGGATGGAATGCAAGGCGCGAACCTCACCGCTTGCAAGCGGTGAGGTGGACAGGCAACGCAGCAGACCGCCCGAATCCGCAGATGCACGCGGCGCCCGTGTCACAAGGCCTCACTAAAAAATGCCTCCGGATCGAACCAATCCCCCCGGCGAGCTGTCCATTCGCGTATATTACGAAGACACCGACGCCGGTGGCGTCGTGTATTACGCCAACTACCTCAAATTCTTCGAACGCGGTCGCACAGAATGGCTGCGCGCGCTCGGAATGGATCAACACACTCTCGCAACACAGGAACGGATGATGTTTGTGGTCAAGCATGCGGACATTGCCTACCGGCAACCGGCCCGCCTGGATGACCGCATCCTGGTCCGGACCTCCGTGACCGGGCTGGGCGCCTCGACCATCCGGTTCGGCCAGCAGGCCCTGCGCGACGACACCCTGCTCGCCAGCGCGGACATCCAGGTCTGCACGGTGCACGCCCTCAGCTTCAAACCCATCCGTCTCTCCCCCTCCATCAGGGATCTACTGGAAAAGGCCCTTCATTAACCATGCAAGCCTCTAGCGATTTGTCGCTGCTGTCCCTCATCGGCAACGCCAGCCTGCCCGTGCAGATCGTGATGCTGATCCTGCTCGGCGCCTCGGTCCTGTCCTGGACCTACATCTTCAGCAAGCGCGCGGCCCTGCGGCGCGCCCACGAGCAGACGCGCCGCTTCGAGGACGACTTCTGGGCCGGCGGCGACCTGACGGTGCTGCAGCAGGCCATCGCCAGCCGGCGCAACGAGCACGGCGCCCTGGCGCGCATCTTCGACGCCGGCATGACCGAATTCATCAAGGCGCGGCGGTCCTCCAGCCGGGGCGACACCCTGCTGGACGCCCCCCGCCGAGCCATGAAGGCCGCCTTCCAGCGCGAGATGGACAGCCTGGAATCGCACCTGAACTTCCTCGCGTCCACCGGCTCGGTCAGCCCGTACATCGGGCTGCTGGGCACGGTCTGGGGGATCATGCACGCCTTCATGGGCCTGTCCACCATGCAGCAGGCCACCCTGGCCGCCGTGGCGCCGGGGATCGCCGAAGCCCTGATCGCGACCGCCATCGGCCTGTTCGCCGCCATCCCGGCCGTGCTGGCGTACAACCGCTACACCAGCCAGATCGACCGGCTGTCGATCCGCTTCGAGAGCTTCGTCGACGAATTCCTGAACATCCTCCAGCGCCAGGTGCACTGAAATGAGCACATTTGGCAGCCGCCGCTCGCGCCGCATGAAGAACGACATCAACGTCGTGCCCTACATCGACGTCATGCTGGTCCTGCTGGTGATCTTCATGGTCACCGCGCCCATGATCACGCCGGGCCAGATCGAGCTGCCCTCGGTCGGCACGGCCTCCGACGTGCCCGTCCAGCCCATCGAGGTCCAGATCGACGCCCAGGGCGCGCTCGCCCTGCGGGTGCGCGAGGGCGGCGCCTCGTTCCGGCCCATCGACAAGGCCAACCTGCTGGCCGAGATCCGCGCCGTCGCCACCGCCGACACGCCGGTGGTGATTTCCGCCGACGGCAAGGTGCCCTACGAATCCGTCATGCAGGTCATGGACCAGCTGCGCAACGGCGGCATCGGCAAGCTGGGACTGCTGGTCAACCAGAACGCCCCGGCCGCGCGCTGACGCCCGCCCCATGAATCTGTTCGACCGTTTCTTCGACACCGGCTCCGGCGACGGCGATGCGCCCACCGGCGCGCGCGACGACCGGCGCGGCCTGATCGTCTCGCTGGTCGCCCATGGGCTGCTGATCCTGCTGATGGTGGTGGGCTTCTCCACCGCGCCCGACAATCCCGGTCCCGTCCAGGTCGAACTCTGGGCCCAGGGCACGGTGGCCGACGCCGCCGCGCCGCAGGAGCAGCCCGAGGAGCCGCAACCCGAGGAACAGCCGCCCGAGCCCCAGCCGCAACCCGAACCGGAGCCCGAACCCGAGCCCCAGCCCGACGACAGCGCGCGCCAGGCGGCCGAGCAGGCCGCTCAGGCCGAGGCCGCGCGGCAGGCGCAGCTGGCGGCCGAGGCCCAGGCGCGCGCCGCCGCGGCCGCCCAGGCGAAGGCCGACGCCGAGATCGCCCTGGCCAAGGAACGCCAGGCGCGCGAGGACCTGGAGCGCCGCCTGGCCGAACAGGCCGCCAAGGAAAAGGCCGAAAAGGAAGCCGCCGAACAGGCGGCCCGCGACAAGGCCGTGCGCGAAAAGGCGGAAAAGGAAAAGGCCGAGAAGGCCGCGGCGGAAAAGGCGGCCGCCGAGAAGGCGGCGGCTGAGAAGGCGGCGGCTGAGAAGGCCGCCCGCGAACAGGCCGCCCGGGACAAGGCCGAGAAGGAAGCCGCCGAGAAGGCCGCGCGCGAAAAAGCCGAGAAGGCCGAAAAGGAAAAGGCCGCCAAGGCCGCGGCGGAAAAAGCCGCCGCTGAAAAGGCCGCTGCCGAAAAGGCCGCTGCCGAAAAGGCGGCCGCGGAAAAAGCCGCCGCCGAGAAGGCGGCCAAGGAAAAAGCCGCGAAGGAAAAGGCCGCCAAGGAAGCCGAGGCCAAGCGCCAGGCCCTGCGGGCGGCCATGCGCGGCGACGCCCTGGAAGCCGCCGGCATCGCCAACGGCAATGCCGACCGCAACCAGCGGGGCGGCGGCGGCAACGACGGCTACGCGGCCAAGGTGCGCGCCTGCGTCCAGCCGGGCGTGGTCTACAACGTACCCCCGCGCAGCGGCTCCGCCAACCCCACGGCCAGCTTCCGCACTCGGCTGGCGTCCAATGGACAAGTCCAGGGCGTCGACCTGACCCGATCCTCGGGCAATCCCCGTTTCGACGATGCCGTCCAGAAGGGGATCCTGGCCTGCTCGCCCTTCCCGAAACCGCCTGGCGGCAAGTATCCGTCGTATATTGACGTGGACTACCGCATGTACGACTAAGGAGATCGTTACCATGACCGTATTCACAGCCTCCGGCTTCATCGGACGCCTCTGGCGCCGCGCCGCATCGGCCGGCCTGGGCCTCGCGCTGGCCGCCGCGGGCGCCTCGGCGGCCCACGCCCAGTTGCGCGTGGACATTTCCGGCGTCGGCGCCACCCAGTACCCGATCGCCATCGCCGATTTCGCGGGCGCGGCCAGCGCCACCTCGGCGCCCGAGGTCATCCGCGCCGACCTGACCCGCTCCGGCCAGTTCCGCCTGATCGGCGCCTCCGGCGCCGGGCTGGACGTCCAGAGCAAGATCGACTACGCCACCTGGCAGGCGCGCGGCGCGGACTACCTGGCCTACGGCACCGTCGCGCAGAATGGCGGCCAGTACACGGTCAGCTACCGGCTGGTGGACAACGTGCGCAAGACCGAGCTGGACCAGGCGTCCTACAGCGGCACCGAAGCCGAGATGCGCCGCATCTCCCACCGCATCGCCGACCGGATCTACGAAAAGATCACGGGGGTGCGCGGCGTTTTCTCCACCCGGATCGCTTACGTGTTGCAAACAAGCAACGGTTATGAGTTACAAATTGCTGACGCCGACGGGCAGAATCCGCAGGTGATGCTGCGCTCGAAGCAGTCCATCATCTCCCCCGCGTGGTCGCCGGACGGCTCGCGGCTGGCCTACGTCAGCTTTGAATCGGGCAAATCCGTGATCTACGTGCAGACGCTGGCGACCGGCCAGCGCCAGCCCATCTCCAATTACAAGGGCAACAACAGCGCGCCCGCCTGGGCGCCCAACGGCCAGCGCATGGCGATCGTGCTCTCAAGAGACGGCATTTCGCAGATTTACACCATCAACACGGATGGATCGGACCTGCGCCGGGTGATGCGCTCGCCGCTCATCGACACCGAGCCGCACTTCACCCCCGACGGCCAGTCCCTGGTATTCACCAGCGACCGGGGCGGCAGCCCGCAGATCTACAAGGTGCCGGCCGGGGGCGGCGACGCCCAGCGACTGACCTTCTCCGGTAGTTACAATATTTCACCTAGGGTATCGCCGGATGGACAACAACTGGTGTACGTTACTCGCAGAAACGGTGCCTTCAGGATTGCAAGCCTCGCCTTGAACTCGGGTTCCGAACAGATTCTGACGGACGGCCCGGACGACCAATCCCCCAGCTACGCGCCCAATGGAATGCAGGTGCTCTACAGCGCCATCCAGAACGGTCGCAGCGTGCTGGCGGTGACCTCGATCGACGGGCGTGTGCGCCAGACCCTGTCGGTGCTCAACGGCAAGGTCCGCGAGCCCGCCTGGGGCCCTTTCACTGACTGATTTTTTCGTGTGACTCTTCTTTCTTAATAAAGGACATTAAATGAGCTCGCGCATCACCAGGACCCTGACCATCGCCGCCATCGCAGCTTCGCTGGCCGCCTGCAGCTCCGTGCCGCTGGACCAGAACGGCGCAGGCAACGGCTCCGATTCGGCGTCCGCTGGGCAGATCATGGATCCCTTCAATCCGCAAAGCCCGCTCGCGCAACAACGCTCGGTCTACTTCGACTTCGACAGCTACACGGTGCCGGAACAATACCGCAGCGTCGTCGAAATGCATGCCACCTACCTGGCTGGCCACCAAGGCCAGAAGGTCCGCGTGGAAGGCAACACCGACGCCCGCGGCAGCACCGAATATAATCTGGCCCTGGGCCAGCGCCGTTCGGACGCCGTGGCGCGCATGATGACCCTGCTGGGCGTCAACGCCAACCAGATCGAAGCGATCAGCTTCGGCAAGGAACGTCCCAAGGCCCTGGGTAACACCGAAGCCGATTACGCCGAGAACCGCCGCGCCGACATCAACTACCAGCGTTGATCGCCAGACACGCAGCGACAGCGCCGTAGCGGCCCCCGCTACGGCGTTTTTCATTGAAGAGACGGAAGATCCATGACCGCAACGACCCATCGCCTGCACGCCCTTCCCGCCGCCATCCTGCTGGCCCTGACGCTGGCGGCGCCCGCCGCCCAGGCCTTTTCCGACGACGAGGCGCGCCGCGCCATCCTGGAACTGCGCACCCAGATCAAGCAGTTGAACGAGCAGAACCAGCAGGCCCGGCTGCAGCTGGCCGACCAGATGGATCTGCTGCACCAGGAGATCGCCTCGCTGCGCGGCCGCATCGAAGAACTGAGCCAGCGCGCGCCCTCGGCCGACGCCAACCCCAACGCGCCCCAGACCCCGCAGGCCGGCGACCCGCAGGAGCAGGCCGCCTACGAGGCCGCCGCCGACCTGTACCGCAACGGCCGCTACAAGGAAGCCGCGTCCGGCTTCGCCACCTTCATCCAGTCCTACCCCGACAGCGCCCTGGCGGGCGACGCGCTGTTCTACCTGGGCAGCAGCCAGTACGCCTCCAAGGACTTCAAGAACTCCATCCAGACCATGCAGACGCTGGTGAAGAACCACCCCGACGATCCGCGGGCGCCCGACGCCCTGCTGGTGGTGGCGGCCGACCAGATCGAACTCAACGACATGAAGGGCGCCAAGGCCAGCCTGCAGCGCATCATCAAGGACTACCCCGGCAGCGCGTCGGCCGAGACGGCCAAGAGCCGCCTGAAGCTGCTGTAATCCATCCCGCGATGCCGGCCCCGCGCACCGACCTGCCGCACCACGTCCTCCCCCTGCCCGACGGCCGCCTGCACTACACGCAGGCCGGCGCGGGCATGGGCGTGGATGCGGGCGCGGGCGCGCCGATCCTGCTGATCCACGGCTCGCTGTGCGACTACCGCTACTGGCGCTGGCAGGTCCCGGCCTTCGCCGAAACGCGCCGCGTCATCGCCCCCAGCCTGCGCGGCTGCTGGCCCGAGGCCCAGCCCCACCCGCAGGCGCAATACGCCGTCGAGCGCCACGCCGGCGACCTGGCGCAGCTGCTGCGTGCGCTGGGCGCGCACGGCGGCGCGCACGTGGTGGGCCATTCGCGGGGCGCCCAGGTGGCGCTGGCCCTGGCGCTCCAGGCGCCGCAGCTGTGCCGCTCGCTGACGCTGGCCGACCCCGGATTCCGCTACGCGGACGAGCCCGAGACGCCGGTCTTCTACGCCGACGCCGTCCGGCGGCTGCGGGACGGCGACACCGAAGGCGCGATCGAGCAGTTCATCGACACGGTGAACGGCGCCGACACCTGGCGCAGGATGGTCGGCTGGTTCAAGGACATGGTGCGGGACAACGCCGCGACGCTGCTGTCGCAGGTCCGCGAGGCCAACCTGCCGGTGGATCCGCGGGATGCCGCCGCCCTGTCCTGCCCCGTGCTGCTGGTCGGAGGCGCGCAGAGTCCCGCCAAATACGGCACCCGCCAGGACCGGCTGCAGCAGTTGCTGCCGCAGGCCCGGCGCGCGCGCATCGCCCTGGCCGCCCACGGCATGAACCTGGCCAACCCTCGGGCCTTCAACCGCACGGTCCTGGAGTTCATCGCGCAGGCCTGAGCCGGCCGCGGGCCGATCAGCGGATCAGTGCTTCATCTGGCCGGCCGCGCCATGCCCGCCCGCGCCCGACATGGCCTTGGGGGACTTGACCTCGCAGGTCGTGGAAAAGCCTTCGCCGTTGGCCAGCGTGAAATCCACCCGCACGGAATCGCCGACCTTCAGCCCTTCGCGGGGCTGCTCCAGCATGAGGTGGTAGCTGCCGGGCTTGAACACCAGGCCCTTGCCCGCCGGGATGTTGACCTGGTGGACCATGGCCATCTTGCTCATGCCGCCGGATTCGGTGGTTTCGTGCAGCATCACCATGCCGTAGTCGGGCGAATGGGCGCCCGTCAGCACGGCGTCTTCCGCGCCCGTGTTGTGCGCCACGAAGAAGCCGCCCGAAGGCGCCGGGGCCGGGATCAGGCGGATCCAGCAATCGGACGCCGTCACCGTGGCGGAGGTCTTGGCCGGCGTGGCGGCGGGGGCGCCGTGCGCGGGCTGCTGGCCATGCCCCCAGGCCGAGGCCGCCAGCAGCAGGCCGGCCGAAATTCCCAGTGTGCGCGTCAAAGTTTTCTTCATTTCACTACCCAATGATGTGGCTCGCAGTCCGCCTGGGCGGCCCTGCGGCGGGACCGGCCGGACCGCCGGCCGGAGCGGCCGGGCGGCACCTGCCTGACCCGGCCGGGCCAGTGTACTATGGGCTTTTCGACTCTTCTTTGCGCCATGTCCAAGCCGCTTGAAATCGTCGCCGAAACCGAAACCCCCGATGCCGGGGCTGCGCAGGCCCGCATCGGCCTCGATGAATTCCGCGAACTGCTGGACCGGCTGCATCCCTTCGCCGCCGTGCTGGGCATCGAGATCCTGGACATCGGCTACGGCCGGGCCACCCTGCGCCTGCCCCCCAGCCCGGCCAATCAGCGGCTGGGCGGCATCGTGGCCGGGCCGATGCTGATGGGCCTGGCCGACCTGGCCCTGTACGCGGCCGTGGTCGGCGCCACCGGGGTCGCCGAGTCGGTCACCGCCAGCCTGACGATCAATTTCCTGCGGGGCGCGCCGGCCGGCGGGATCATCGCCCGGGCCCGGATCCTGAAAACCGGCCGCATGACGGCCGGCGAAGCCCTGCTGCTGCCCGAAGGCGGCGGCGACCCGGTGGCCCAGGTCGTCAGCACCTGGTCGGTGCCTCGAAAGTCGGGCTAAGAACCCTTTTTGCCGCCGGGCCGCCCCAAGGCAAAAAGCGCCCCCTCGGGGAGATGAACCCGGACGCGGGGCAGTCCCTGCGGACTGGCCTGCGCCTGGTGAATCCGAGCGGCATGCAGGCCGCGAGGTGGATGCAAGCGGCCGCAGGCTGCGCAGCGTGGGGGCTCTAATTCTTCGTCAATTTCCCGACGACGCCTTCGACGTAGTAGTCCATCGCGTTCAGGCCCTTGTCGTCGAGCGCGCCTTCGGTCAGCACCACCTTGCCTTCGTTGGTCCTGATCGGCGCGGCGAAGACGTTCAGGGAGCCGTCGGCGATGGCGTCTTCCTTGGCCTTGAGATCGGCCTTCAGGGCGTCGTCCACGGCCGGGCCGAAGCCTTCGAGGGCGACCATGTCTTCCTTGAAGCCGCCCCAGACCTGATCGGACTTCCAGGTGCCGTCCAGCATGGCCTGGGCTTCGCGGGTGAAGTACGGCCCCCAATGGTGGGTGACGGCGGCCAGCTGGGCCTTCGGGCCGAACTTCAGCATGTCGGAGTGGTAGGCGATGGCCCACTTGCCGCGTTCCTCGGCCGCCTGCACGGCGGCGGTGGAATCGGTGTGGTGGGTGACGATGTCGGCGCCCTGGTCCAGCAGGGCCAGCGCGGCGTCGCGCTCCTTGCCCGGATCGAACCAGCTGTTGACCATGATGACGCGCACCGTGGCGTCGGGCTTGACGCTGCGCAGGCCGCGCGTGAAGGCGTTGATGCCCTGCAGGACCTCGGGGATCGGGTAGGCGCCGACGTAGCCGACCACGCCGGTCTGGGTCTTGTGCCCGGCCAGGATGCCGGCGACGTAGCGCGCCTGGTAGAAGCGGGCGTTGGTGGTGGCGACGTTGGGCGCGGTCTTGTAGCCGGTGGAGTGGACGAACTTCACGTCCGGGAACTGCTTGGCGACCTTGATGGTCGGGTTCATGTAGCCGAAGGAAGTGGTGAAGATCAGCTTGTTGCCCTGCTGGGCCAGGTCGCGGATGACGCGCTCGGCGTCGGCGCCCTCGGGCACGTCCTCGACGTACTGGGTCTTGACCTTGTCGCCCAGCTGCTGCTCCATGTACTTGCGGCCCAGGTCCTGTTGCCAGGACCAGCCGGCCTCGCCCACCGGGCTGACGTAGACGAAACCGATCTTCAGGGGCTCGGCGGCGGCGGGGCCGGCGGCCCAGAGGCAGGCCGCGGCGGTGGCGGCGGCCAGGGTTTGACGAAACAGGCGGGTTTTCATGGGAAGGGTCTCCGTGGACGACGATCAATGATTCGGGTTGAACACGCGCCCGAGCGACGCGGGCATGTTGATGCGGATCCAGTTCACGTTGCGCGAGATCAGGACCAGCACCAGGATGGTGGCCAGGTAGGGCAGCATCGACAGCAGCTGCGAGGCGATCGGCACCCCCAGCGCCTGCATGTGGAAGGTCAGGATGGTGATGCCGCCGAACAGGTAGGCCCCGGCCAGCACCCGCAGCGGACGCCAGGTGGCGAACGGCGTCAGCGCCAGGGCGATCCAGCCGCGGCCGGCGACCATGTTCTCGACCCACATCGGCGTGTAGACCAGCGACATGAAGGCGCCGGCCAGGCCGCAGCAGGCGCCGCCGAACAGCAGCGCCGCCAGGCGGATGCGGCGCACCGGGTAGCCCAGGGCGTGGGCGGATTCGGGGGACTCGCCCACCGCGCGCAGGACCAGGCCGGCGCGCGTGCGGTAGAGGAACCAGCTCAGCCCGACGGCCAGGGCGAGCGCGCCGTAGACCAGCGGATGATGCTGGAACAGGGCCGGCCCGACGAAGGGCAGGCCGGCCAGGCCCGGCACCGCCCAGGACGCGGCCTGGATCGTGGCGCCGACGTAGGGCAGGCCGATGGAGGCGGACAGGCCCACGCCGAACAGGGACAGGGCCAGGCCGCAGGCGATCTGGTTGGCCCCCAGCCAGACCACCAGCCAGGCGAACAGGCCGGCCAGCAGGGCGCCGGCCCCGGCGCCCGCGAGAAAGCCCAGCCCCGTGCTGCCCGACTGCACGGTCACGGCGAAGCCCAGGGCCGCCGCCACCAGCATCATGCCTTCCGAACCGAGGTTGATGACGCCGGAGCGCTCGTTGACGAGCAGGCCCAGGGCCGCCAGCATCAGGGGGGTGCCGGCGTTCATGGCGGCCGCGATCAGGGGAGCCAGTACGTCCATGGTGTCAGCGCCTCCAGCGCAGGCGTTGGTGGATCAGCACGTCGCAGGCCAGCAGCGAGAACAGCAGGATGCCCTGGAAGATGCCGGTGATGGCGCTGGGCATGCCCAGCCGCGTCTGGGACAGCTCGCCGCCGATGTAGAACAGGGCCATGACGAAGCTGGCGAAGATCACGCCCACGGGATGCAGCCGCCCCACGAAGGCGACGATGATGGCGGCGAAGCCGTAGCCCGGCGAGACCGAGGGCGTGAGCTGGCCGATCGGCCCCATGATTTCACAGGCGCCGGCCACCCCGGCCAGCGCGCCGGAGCCCAGCATGCAGCCCCACAGCGCGCGGCGCGAGGAAAATCCGGCGTAGCGCGCGGCCAGCGGCGCCAGGCCGCCCACCGTCAGGCGGTAGCCGGCGAACAGGCGGGCCAGCAGCAGCCAGGCCGCCAGCGCCGCCGCCAGCGCCAGCCCGAGCCCCAGGTGCAGGCGCGTGCCCGGCCACACCGGCAGCAGGAAGCCGTCGTCGAACAGCCGCGACTGCGGGAAGCCGAAGCCGTCCGGATCGCGCATCACGCCGTGCACCAGGTAGCTGAGCAGGAGCTGCGCGACGTACACCAGCATCAGCGACACGAGGATCTCGTTGGCGTGATAGCGGTCGCGCAGCCAGGCCACCAGCGCCGCCCAGGCCGCGCCCCCCAGGGCGCCGGCCAGCAGCGCCAGCGCGATCATCAGCGGCCCGCCCCCGCCGCCCGTCCCGTCGTCGAAGCGCAGGATGAAGGCGCCGGCCACGATCGCGCCGACGACCAGCTGGCCTTCCGCCCCGATGTTGAAGATGTTGGCGCGGAAGCACAGCGCCAGGCCGACCGCGCACAGCAGCAGCGGCGCCATCTTGACGCCGATCTCGGCCCAGCCGTGGCCGCTGGCGAGCGGCTCCACGAAGAAGACGGCCAGGCCCTCCAGGGGCGGCCTGCCCACGGCCAGGAACATGAAGACGCCGCACAGCGCCGTCAGCGCGACCGCCATCAGGGGCGACAGCCACACCATCCGGCGCGACGGCTCGGCGCGGGAGACGAGCTCAAGCATGGGCGGCCTCCGCGGCGGCGTGGCCGGCGTCCGGCCCGGCGGCCGCATCGGCCCCGGGCCACAGGCCGCTCATCCACTGGCCGATCCGTTCGCGCGTGGCCTCGGCGCGGGCGATGGGGGGCGACAGCCGCCCCTTGGCCAGGACGACCAGGCGGTCGGACAGCTCGAACAATTCGTCCAGTTCCTCGGAAATCAGCAGGATGGCGCAGCCGGCGTCGCGCAGCGCCAGGAGTTCGCCCCGGATCTGCGCCGCCGCGCCCACGTCCACCCCCCAGGTGGGCTGGGCGACGATCAGCAGGCGGGGCTGGCGCACGACCTCGCGGCCGACGATGTATTTCTGCAGGTTGCCTCCCGACAGGCTGCCGGCCAGCGCCTGCGGGCCGGCAGCCTTGACGTGGAAGCGCTCGATGATGCCGGCCGTGATGCGGCGCACGGCCCCGTCGCGGATCCAGCCGCGCCGCACGGTGTCCGGCCCCTGGTGCGAGAGCAGCAGGTTGCGCGCCAGGGACAGTTCCGGCACGGCGCCGCGCCCCAGGCGTTCCTCGGGCACGAAGGCCATGCCGCGCATGCGCCGCCAGGCCGACGAGCGGTGGCCGACGGGCTGGCCGTCGAACAGGATGCTGTCGCGCGCCGCGCGCCTGTCCTCGCCCGAGAGCGCGCCCATCAATTCCTGCTGGCCGTTGCCGGACACGCCCGCCACGCCCAGGATCTCGCCCGCGTGCAGGTCCAGGTCGATGCCCGCCAGCGGCGTGGCGAAGGGATGCGCGCGCGGCAGGTCCAGGCCGCGCAGCCGCAGCAGCACCGGCCCGGCCGCCCGCACCCGGTGCTCGTGCACCGGCAGGTCGGCGCCGATCATCAGGCGCGACAGGCTGGCCTCGGTTTCCTGGCGCGGGTCGCAGACCCCGGTCACCCGGCCGGCGCGCATCACCGTGCAGCGATGGCACAGGGCGCGGATCTCGTCGAGCTTGTGGCTGATGTACAGGATGCTGCAGCCTTCGGCCGCCAGCTGGCGCAGGACCTCGAACAGGCGCAGCACGGCCTGCGGCGTGAGCACCGAGGTCGGCTCGTCCAGGATCAGCAGGCGCGGCTTGCCCAGCAGGGCGCGCACGATCTCCACGCGCTGGCGCTCGCCCACCGACAGGGTGTGGACGTGGCGGCGCGGCTCGACGTCCAGGCCGTATTGCGCCGCCGTGGCGGCGATGCGGGTTTCGAGGGCCCGCATGTCGGTGTCCGGCGGCAGGCCCAGGGCGATGTTCTCGGCCACCGTCAGGGTGTCGAACAGGGAGAAATGCTGGAACACCATGCCCAGGCCCAGGGCCCGCGCCGCCGCCGGATTGGCGATCCGCACTTCCTGGCCGTCCCAGTGGACCGTGCCCTCGTCCGGGCGGACCACGCCGTAGATGATCTTCATCAGGGTCGATTTGCCGGCGCCGTTCTCGCCCAGGATGGCGTGGATCTCGCCGGGCTCGACGGTGAGGTCGACCGCGTCGTTGGCCCGGACGGCCGGGTAGGCTTTGCTGATGTTTCGTAAGGCCAGTCGCGGTGGCATGCAGGCATCCTGTTTGAATCGTTCGTGAAACACCCGGGATGCGAAAAATTCTACTCAGGATGCGCAAGCCCACCTAAAGGGGATAAACCCCTAGCCTGAGAGGGCAAGCGCGATCCGCCACCGCAACGCCAGAGGGGCGACGGGCGGATGACACCGGTACATCACTCGATATGAATGATCGGTATTATTGCACGATGATGAGGCCCCGTGCCGAAGGCGGCGCCGGGATGTTTCAGGCGTCGAAGGCCATGCGTCCGGCGAACCACAGGAACAGCAGGCCGACCATTCCGCTGCCCGCGCGCGCCAGGCCCTGGCGGCGCCGGAACGCCGCCGCCAGGCGCGCGCCGCCGAAGATCAGGACGGACAGGTACAGCAGGCTGCAGGTCTGCAGGATCGCGGCCAGGATGAGGAAGGACAGGGCCGGATGCGGATAGGCCGGATCCACGAACTGCACGAAGAACGACAGCAGGAACAGGATCGCCTTGGGATTGAGCAGGCTGAGCAGCAGGGCCTTGCGGAAAGGGCTGCCCGGACCGCCGGAAATCGTGTGCGCCTGGGCCGGGCCCGGGCGCCAGGCCGACATCAGCAGCCGGATCCCCAGGTACGTCAGGTAGACCGCCCCGGCGGCCTTCAGGGCGAAGAACACCATCGGCAGCAGCCGCAGCACCGAGGCCGCGCCGGCGGCCGTCAGGGTCATCAGGATGGAATCGCCGACGAACACGCCCAGGGCCGCCTGGTAGCCGGCCCGCACGCCGCGCCCGGCGCCGGTCGCCAGGACGAACAGGGAATTGGGCCCCGGCAGCAGCACGATGAAAATGGTGCCGGCCAGATAGGTCCAGACATTCAGGACGCCGTATTGAGACAGCATGATGGGGTTCGCCCGGGCCTGCGGCACCCGGCCTTTTCGGTTCAGACAGGCGTCATTGTATCGGCACGGACGGGGTCCCAGGCGGCCGCATCCTGCCGGCGCCGCCAGAAGGGCGCGTCGCGCCAGCGCGGCTGGCTCGCATAGTAGAAGCCGAGCTGCGCCCGATAGGTTTCCCAGGCGCGCGCCTGCCGCTGCGCATACTGGCGCAGCTGGCGGGCGCGCTCGTCCGCCGCGCGGCCGCCGTCCTGCGTGTCTTCCTGGAGCAGGTCATGCGCCGCGTGCCCGGCCTGGCTGCCGGTGTCCAGCGCCTTCCAGATGCCCTGCGAAGACAGGGGATCGTACGCCTGCGCCGCATCGCCGGCGGCCAGCCAGCCCTCGCCGCAGAACGCGTCCAGGCGCTGGCTGTGCGCGGGCGCCCCGCGCACGGGGCCGCGGGCGGCGTAGGCGCGGTCGCGCAGCAGGGGCCTCAGCAGCACGGAGTCCCGCAGCAGGCGGTCGAAGCCCGCGGCGCTGGCGGCGTCCCTGGCCGCCGGGGTGTCGCGGTCGCCATGGAACACCACCAGGCGCCTGGATCCGGCGCCGGCGGCGTGCAGGCGGTTGCTGTACCACCAGCCCTGCGGCCCGGCCTCGATGCGCGTGAGGCGGTCCTCGTCGGCGAGCGGGCTGTCGTACCAGCGGGCATAGGCGAACAGCCGGTCCAGCCTGGCATGGCCCACGCCCAGGGCGCGGCCCACGGCGGCCTGCCGGCCCGAGCAATCCAGCAGGAAGCGCGCCCGGCAGCGGCGCTGCCCGCCAGCCACCGCCACGGTCGCCAGCCAGTCCGCCGATCCGTCCGCCGCGCGCGCGCACGAGACGAAGCGCGCGCCCGTCAGCAGGGTGGCGCCCATGCGCGCCGCGCGCCGCCGCAGGGCCTCGTCGAAGGCGAGGCGATCCACGCACAGGCCGTGGCCGACCGGCGTGAAGAAGAAATCCGTCGTCTGCGGCGCGGCATCGGCCCAGACCGAGAGATTGCCGGCCGTCCGGAAGAACGCCAGGTCGTCGGGAAAGGACTCGGGCTCGCCGAGGAAATGCCGCACCAGCCCCAGCGCCCCCGGCGCGATCGACTCGCCCAGCTTGAAGCCGTGCGCCACGCTGCGATCCAGCAGCAGGACGCGCCGGCCGAAGCCGGACAGCACCATGGCGGCGGCGCTGCCGGCCGGCCCCGCGCCAACGATGACGACGTCCCAGGCGGCCTCGGAACCGGCGCCGCCATCGCTTTCGGGCCCGGGCAGGCCGGCCGGCATCAGCCGCCCTGCTTGGCGGGCGGACGATCCAGGGCGGGGTCGCGCTGCTGTTCGACGAATACGATCTCGCCGTTGTCGTGCACGACGCCGCCGTCGGGGCCCTTCAGCGGCAGCACCATGCCGAGCTTGGGCCAGGCATACACCATCTGGTCGTAGCCGTCCTCGGAGGACAGGGGCTCGCCCTGCTCGTCGTAGCCGCGGAACCATTCTCGGTGGGTGCGGGACTGGTCCTTGGGATCGTACTGGAAGACGACGTCCGGCCTTTGCGTCGGCCACCAGGCCGTGTTGCACGACCAGAAGTCCCCGTGCCAGGGGCTGGACATGTAGGCGCTGAGCTCGCCGGGCTCGATATCGCCGGCCACCCGGAACGGCGCCGCGAATTTTTCCCGGTAGATCACCAGATAGGGGAATTCGATGCCGGGGTGGAAGCCCCCGCCGATGGTGGGCTCCACCGCGGCGGCATCCAGGGCATGCGGCTGCTCCTGCAGCGGCAGGCGGTCGAGGGGCACGGGCTCCTGCGGCGTGCCGGTCTCGAAATCGCCGTCCGCCCACGCTTTCAGGTGGCGCAGCTGCCAGTCGGTCAGGCTGAGGAACTGGTTGGGGAAGTGGTCGCCCAGCTGCTGGTTCTGCAGCGGCTTGCCCCCGGTGCCCCAGAGCTTCGGCATCTTACGGTCGTCGACCTCGACGGCGAATTTCGGATCCTTCCAGCTGGTGGGGCGCTGCGGCGGCGCCGGCAGCAGGGAATCCACCAGGCGGCCGTTGGGGCCGGAGGCGTGGCGCATGAAGCCATAGATGCGCTGGCGCAGCGGCTTCATCGTTTCGCCGGGATCGGCCAGCGCGGCGACGTAGCCCGGGCTCAGGAGATTGCCCGGCTGCCTGGGGCCGTGCGCCAGGTCCTTGGTGTGCGCCTCGACCCCTGCCGCTTCCGCGCTGACCCAGCCGTAATTGACGGCCTTGGCGAAGAGCGGATGGATGTCGCGGTAGAAGACGGTCTTTTTCCCCTGGTGCGGATAGGCTTCCGGGAACGCCTCGTAGATGCGGTCCAGGATGGACACCACGTGGAGCATGTGCGGCGCGTACTTGGGCGGCGCGGTGATGATCCAGGCGCCCTGCGCCGGATTGCGCCGGCCCTCGTCCTCGGCCTTGCGCACCCCGTCGCGCGTGCTGAGGACGGTGCCGTCCTTCAGGGTGACGGTGACGTCGATTTCGCCCCCGCAGGTGTCGTCCCACCAGCCGGGAATGTTGAAGTAGGCGAACTGGTTCGTCAGGGGGTCCGTGCCGCCCCGGGGGCCGTTGGGCGCGTCGTGGAATTCGCTGGGATTGGACAGGGCCACGCGGGGCGTGGTGACGCATCCGCCCTCGCCGGGCGAGGCCACGAACAGCAGGCGGCCCGCCTCGTCCAGCCGCAGCTGGCCGAGCTCGATGTCGTGCGCCGCCTGGTAGGTGACCTCGACTTCCTTGGAAATGTCTTTCGGCACGAAGCCTTCGTAGCGCAGTTCGCCGGGCAGCGTGCCCTTTTCGACGCCCGTGAACACGCTGCCCTTCAGGACGACCGGCTGCGCCTGGCCCGTGGAGAGGGTCTGCACGCCCGGATCGATGATGAGCTGGGTGCGTTCGCGCGGCTTGAGGCCGGGCTGGATGCCCGGGTTGCGCAGCTTGTCGGGGTCGAACAGGTAGGCGCCCTGGAAGGCGTAGTTGGCCGCCTTCATGTTGCGCACGTGCACCCGCCAGCGCATGGACCGGACCAGATCCGAGGCGGCGGAAAGTTCGCCGATCACGGCGCCCGCCTCGTCGTAGGCATACACGCGGTAGCGTTGCGCCTGGCGCTTCAGGCGCTGGGCGCCGTCGCGATACGCGCCGCCTTCCGGGCCGGGGCCGCCCTGCCCGCCGGGATCGGGGACGATGCCGGGCGCCTCGGGACCGATGAAGAATTCGTCGCTGTCGCCCATGCGGGCCAGGCCGATGCCTGGATGAATGCGGATGCTCTTGATGGCTGCTGTCACGCGGCGTCTCCGATCTTGTTGGATGAAATCAGGGGCAATGGCAAGACCGCGGCCCGCTCAGGCGCGCGTCGTCGCCACGACGTGCCAGTCGAACAGATCCTGCGAGACGACCCGGTAACAGGTGCCGGCATGCTGGATGTCGGCATGGACGAGGCGGCCGTCGCAGCGGTGGCTGCGCACGGAAAAGCCGCCGCCGAAGCCGGCCTTGATGGATTTTTCGATTTGCGCGGGGCTCGGCCCGGCGGAGGAATGGGCGTCCGGTCCCGGGAGCCGCGACGCGCCCGCGAGTCCGGGGAGCATCATCGCGCTCGCGGCGCCGCATGCCTGCATGAAACGTCTGCGCTGGCTGTTCATATCACCTCAGGTTCAGGGAATCCACGATGGATCGACAACGGGAGGGAAAAACGGTCTGGCCTGCGGCAGCAGGCTTCGAGCTTTAAGGCAGATCAATTCTAGAGGGTGCCACCGGAACTGTCGAGGCACGCGGCGCCCCCGACAGGCACGCGGCGCGCCCCCGCCCCATGCCGGAGGGGGCCGCCCGGGACCGGTGCGCCGGTCCCGGCCGCGTTCAGGCACAGGCCATCTGCTCGCTGCGCATCGATCCGGTGCGGGCATGGCGTTCGTGCCAGGACAGGGCCTCGCCGACGAGGTGCGGGGTGTGGCCTCCCTGCGCGCGGGCGCGCTGGAAGTAGTCCATCAGTTCCTCCCGGTAGTCCGGGTGCGCGCAGCATTCGATGACGCGGGGCGCGCGCTCGCGCGGCGCCAGGTTGCGCAGGTCGGCCAGGCCCCATTCGGTCACCAGGATGTCCACGTCGTGCTCGGTGTGGTCCACGTGGGCCACCATCGGCACCACGCTGGAGATGTCGCCGCCCTTGGCCACCGACTTGCTCACGAAGATCGACAGGTGGGCATGGCGGGCGAAGTCGCCCGAACCGCCGATGCCGTTCATCATGCGCGTGCCGCCGACGTGCGTGGAATTCACGTTGCCGTAGAGGTCGAATTCCAGCGCCGTGTTGATGGCGATGATGCCCAGGCGGCGCACGATCTCGCAGTGGTTGCTGATTTCCTGGGGACGCAGCACGATGCGCCGGGCGTATTCGTCCAGGCGCTCCATGAAGCGCCGGTACACCGGTTCGGACAGGGTGATCGACGAGGCCGAGGCGAACGACACCCGGCCCGCGTCGATCAGGGCGATGGCGCTGTCCTGGAGGACTTCGGAATACATCCGCAGGTCGCGGAACGGCGCGTCCACCAGCCCGTGCATGACCGCGTTGGCGATGGTGCCGATGCCCACCTGCAGCGGCAGCAGCGTATCGGACAGGCGGCCGGCGGCCACCTCGCCTTCCAGGAAGCCGATGATGTGGCGGGCGATCGCGCGGGTGTCCTCGTCGGGCGGCTGGACGCTGGAGGGACTGTCGGGGTGGTGGGTGACGACGATGGCGGCGATGCGCGCCGGGTCGACGGGAATCGCCGGCGTGCCGATGCGCTGGTCCGGCTCGGTCAGGGGAATGGGCTGGCGCCCGGGATAGGCCTCGGGCACGTAGATGTCATGCATGCCCATCAGGCCCGTGGGCATGCGGGTGTTCAGCTCGACGATCACGCGCTCGGCCTGGGCGACGAAGCTGGCGGAATTGCCGACGGACATGGTGGGCACGATGCCGCCGTCGGGCAGAATGGCGGCCGCCTCGACCACGGCGATGTCGATCTTCGAAAGGTGGCCCGCGCGCAGCTGCTCCACGGTCTCGGACAGGTGCTGGTCGATGAACATGACCTGCCCCTCGTTGATCCTGCGGCGCAGCCGGGCGTCGGACTGGAACGGCAGGCGGCGCGCCAGCAGCCCGGCCTCGGCCATGAGACCGTCGCTGTCGTTGCCCAGCGAGGCCCCCGTGATCAGGTTCAGCCGCAGCGTCTCATGCCGCGCCCGCTCCGCGAGGGCGGCGGGCAGGGCCTTGCAGTCCCCGGCGCGGGTGAAGCCGCTCATCCCGACCGTCATGCCGTCCCTGAACAGGGCGGCGGCTTGCGTCACCGTCATGATCCTGGATCTCAGCTCGGCGCATTGCAGGCGTTCCATCATCATGGTCTCCTCGTCTATTGGTGCGATGATGAGCCGAGAATATCATCGCCAATATTCATTGAAACCATAGGTACAATTCTATTTATTCATGACCAGGGGAGCCAGCCACGATGGACCTGCGCGCGCTCAGCTACTTCATCGAGACCGCCCGGCGGCAGAACTTCACCCACGCCGCCACGGCCCTGGGCGTCACGCAATCGACGATCAGCAAGATGATCCGCCAGCTCGAGGACGAGATCGGCGCCCCGCTGCTGGACCGGGAGCGGCGCCCGGCGCGGCTCACCGACATGGGCCGCGTGGTCCTGGCGCGCGGCCAGGACGTGCTCGCGGCGCACCGGGCCCTGCTGCGCGACATCGCCCGCACCCAGGCCCTGGAACTGGGCCGGCTGGACCTCGGCCTGCCGCCGATGATCAACCGCCTGTTCACCGCGCCCCTGAAGGAATACCGCCAGCGCTATCCGAAGATCGAGGTCGCGCTGCACGAGGACACGGGGCGCGCCATCGAGCGCCAGGTGGCCGAAGGCCGGCTGGACCTGGGCTTCAGCCTGATGCCGGTGGCGCCGGAGCTGGGCCTGCGCCCGCGGGTCGTCGCCCGGCACCGGATCCTGGCCGTCGGCCAGCCCGGCCTGATGCGGCCGCTGCCGCCCGCGCCCCAGGTCCGTGACCTGCGCGGCCAGCCCCTGGTCCTGCTGGACGACGACTTCGCGCTGGCCCGCCTGCTGGACCGGCAATTCCAGGCCGCCGGCTTCGAGCCGCTGATCGCCGCCCGCAGCGGCCAGTGGGACTGGACCCTGTCCATGGCGCAGGCGGGGATGGGCATCGCGCTGCTGCCCGAGCCCTTCATCCGCACCCCAGAGGATCTGGGACTCGACGCCCGCCCCCTGGGGCCCGACACGCTGAGCTGGGACATCGCCCTGCTGGCGGCGGCCTGGCCGATGCTCGGCCACGCCGCCCAGGCCTGGGTGGACCTGTGCAGCAAGCACATCGACGGCCCCTGGCCGCGGATGGAGGACGGCGTGCCGGACTGAAGCGCGTCGCGGACGGGGCCGCGCACCCGGGAAAACGGCGGGCCGGATCGCTCCGGCCCGCCGTGCGGGAGGCGCGCCCCGGGGATCAGGCGACGGCCTTTTCCTCGGCCGCGACCGAGCTGCGGATCAGGTGGTCGAAGGCGGCCAGGGCGGCCTTGGCGCCTTCGCCGGCGGCGATGATGATCTGCTTGTACGGCACCGTCGTCGCGTCGCCCGCGGCGAACACGCCGGGCACCGAGGTCTGGCCGCGGGCATCGACCACGATCTCGCCGTGCTTGCTGAGCTCGACCGTGCCCTTGAGCCATTCGGTGTTGGGCACCAGGCCGATCTGGATGAACACGCCTTCCAGCTCGACGCGATGCGCGGCGCCGCTGGCGCGGTCGGTGTAGCTCAGGCCGGTCACGCGCTTGCCGTCGCCGTGGATCTCGGTGGTCTGGGCCGAGGTGATGACGGTCACGTTGGACAGGCTGCGCAGCTTGCGCTGCAGCACGTCGTCGGCCCGCAGGGCGTCGCCGAACTCGATCAGCGTGACGTGGCCCACGATGCCGGCCAGGTCGATCGCCGCCTCGACGCCGGAGTTGCCGCCGCCGATCACCGCCACGCGCTTGCCCTTGAACAGCGGGCCGTCGCAGTGCGGGCAGTAGGCCACGCCGCGGTTGCGGTATTCGTTTTCCCCGGGCACGTTGATCTGGCGCCAGCGCGCGCCGGTGGACAGGATGACGGTCTTGGCCTTCAGCACGGCGCCGCTGTCCAGCTCGATCTGGATCGACTTGCCCGGCACCAGGCGGCTGGCCCGCTGCAGGTTCATGATGTCCACTTCGTAGGCCTTGACATGCTGCTCCAGCGCGACGCCGAACTTGGGCCCTTCGGTCTCCAGCACGGAGATGTAGTTCTCGATCGCCATGGTGTCGAGCACCTGGCCGCCGAAGCGTTCGGCCACCACGCCGGTGCGGATGCCCTTGCGCGCCGCGTACACGGCCGCCGCGGCGCCCGCCGGGCCGCCGCCGACCACCAGCACGTCGAACTCGTCGCGGGCGTTCAGGGCCTCGACCTTGGCGCTCGTGTCGCCGGCATCCAGCTTGGCCAGGAATTCCTCGACGCCGGCGCGGCCCTGGTGGAACAGCTCGCCGTTCAGGAACACGGCGGGCACGGACAGGATCTCGCGCTGCTGGACTTCGTCCTGGAACAGGGCGCCGTCGATCGCCACGTGGCGGATGCGCGGGTTGAGGACCGACATCGCGTTCAGCGCCTGCACCACATCCGGGCAGTTCTGGCACGACAGCGAGAAATAGGTTTCAAACGTGTAGTCGCCCGGCAGCTTGCGGACCTGCTCGGCCACGGCCTCGTCCAGCTTGGGCGGATGACCGCCGACCTGAAGCAGGGCCAGCACCAGCGAGGTGAATTCATGGCCCAGCGGGATGCCGGCGAAGCGCACGGCCACGTCGGTGCCGGCGCGGGCGATTGCGAACGACGGCACGCGCGCCCCGGGGGCGTCGTCCGTCACGGTGATCTTGTCGGACAGGCTGGCGATGTCTTCCAGAAAGGCCCGCAGTTCCTGCGACTGGGCGCCATCGTCCAGCGACGCGCGCAATTCGACGGGCAGCGTCACCCGTTCGAGATAGGTTCCCAATTGCCCTTTGAGGTTTGCATCCAGCATATTCGTACCTTTTTTGGAAAAAATCGTCCCCCGGACGACACCCACATGGTATCGCCCGATCAGAAAGCGCGGGGGAGAAAAATCGGCGGCCCGCGGGCGGACCGCCGAGGCATCACGGGGCGCGCATCCCGATGGCGCGCGCCGATCCGGTGATGGAAAGGATCAGATCTTGCCGACCAGGTCCAGCGAGGGGGTCAGCGTCTTGGCGCCTTCTTCCCACTTGGCCGGGCAGACTTCGCCCGGGTGGCTGGCGACGTACTGGGCGGCCTTGACCTTGCGCAGCAGTTCGGACGCGTCGCGGCCGATGCCGTTGTCATGGATTTCCAGGACCTTGATTTCGCCGGCCGGGTTCACCACGAAGGTGCCGCGCAGGGCCACGCCTTCTTCTTCGATCAGCACGTCGAAGTTGCGCGCCAGCAGGTGGGTGGGGTCGCCGATCATCGGGTAGTTGACCTTCTTGATGGCGTCGGAGGTGTCGTGCCAGGCCTTGTGGGCGAAATGGGTGTCGGTGGACACGGAATAGACTTCCACGCCCAGCTTCTGGAATTCGGCGTAGTGGTCGGCCAGGTCTTCGAGCTCGGTCGGGCACACGAAGGTGAAGTCGGCCGGGTAGAACACGAACACGGACCACTTGCCGGCGACGGTCTGGTCGCTGACCTCGACGAACTTGCCATTGTGGTAGGCGGTGGCTTTGAAGGGCTTGATGGTGGTGTTGATCAGGGACATGAAAACTCCTTGTTCAGAGGTTCAGTGAAAGGGCCACGAGGGCGACGGAAACCAGTGTAGGCGAGCCCTAATGATAAGTAAAATTGATTGTTTAAATAGAGCCGATTGTCGATGACTATCAAGCGAGGGTTCTGCGTGCTGAAACCTAATGGAGGCGTGTTGTTTTATGCCGATTTCGCATCATGAAACATGCGAAAAAAATATGCACCCCGGGTATGATGCTCGTTCGTTGGAATATTTGTCGTAAGTCATTGATACGAAAGATATTTTATACCTTAACGATCCTGGGGATCACCATGCGCAAGAACCTGCCCGTCACGCAACAGGAATACGATTTTCCAGAGGGTGAGACGCTGCTGTCCGCCACCGACCTCAAGGGCCGCATCACGTATGCCAACGCGGCGTTCGTGCGTGTGAGCGGCTTCGACTACAACGAGCTGCTGGGCAAGGCCCACAACATCGTGCGCCACCCCGACGTCCCCCCCGAGGCTTACCAGGATCTGTGGGACACCCTGAAGGAGGGCCGCTCGTGGACGGCCCTGGTGAAAAACCGGCGCAAGGACGGCGACCACTACTGGGTGCGCGCCAACGTCGCACCCGTCTACCACCAGGGCACGCTCAGCGGCTACCTGTCGGTGCGCACCAAGCCCAGCCGCGCGGAAATCGCCGCGGCCGAGCACGTCTACGCCTCCTTCCAGGCCGGCCGGCCCGTCGCGCGCTTCCATCGCGGCCTGCTGCTGGACACGGGCTGGCGGCGCTGGCGCAACGGGCTGCGCACGCTGTCGCTGCGCCAGCGGCTGGTGCTGATCCTGGGCAGCCTGATTCCGCTCTGGGCCGGCCTCGCCTGGCTGGCCGGACTGCGCGGCACGGCGTGGCTGGGCGCCGCCGGCGGCGGCGCCGCGCTGGTGCTGCTGGCCGGCCTGCTCCTGGACCACCGGCTGGTGCGGCCGCTGCGCGCCATCCAGCGCCAGGCCGTCCAGGCCGCCACGGGCCAGCCCGTGGACGACTGGCGCCTGCCCCGCCTGGACGAGATCGCCTCGATCCAGAAAGCCATCACGCAATCCAGCCTGAACCTGCGCTCCTTCATCGACGACGTGCACGCCCAGCTCGGCGGCCTGCGCCACGCCTCCGGCGAGATCGCCCAGGGCAGCCAGCACCTGAGCACCGAAACCGAACAGGCGGCCAATCGGCTGGCCGAGACGGCCAACGCCATGGAGCAGCTCGCGGACCTGATCGACAGCAACGCCGACCGCGCCCGGCAGGCCGTCGCCCTGGCCAAGGACTCGGGCAATTCGGCCGTCCACGCGGCCAGCACCGTGGAACAGGCCGCGCACCAGATCGAGCACATGGACGCGGCCAGCCAGAAGATCGGCGAGATCGTGGGGGTGATCGACAGCATCGCCTTCCAGACCAACATCCTGGCGCTCAATGCCGCGGTCGAGGCCGCGCGCGCCGGCGAACAGGGCCGCGGCTTTGCCGTGGTGGCCGGGGAAGTGCGCGCGCTGGCCCAGCGCTCGGCCAGCGCCGCCAAGGAAATCGGCGGCCTGATCCACGAAACCGTGCAGATCGCCCAGGGCGGCGTGGCCCGCACGCGCGAGGCCACCGAAGCAATGGGCCACATCCTGGAACAGAACCGCCAGGTGGGCGCGCTGATCGACCACATCCATCAGGCGGGGCGGGAGCAGGCCGACGGCCTGGCGCGCATCCGCGAAACCTTCGTCCAGCTCGGCGACCTGACCCGGGGCAACGCCGCCATGGCCGAGGAGTCGTTCACGGCCGTGCAGACCCTGGACGGCCAGACCCTGAACCTGGCCAGCGCGGCCGGGGTGTTCCGGCGGGACACGGAGGATGGCGCGCCGGCGCCGGCCCGGCCCGCGCCGCGGCGGCAGCTGGCGATCGCCTCGTAGGAGGAGGCACGACGCGGCTCATACGGTGCGGTTGGTGCGCTCAGGCATCCAGCAGCGTCTGGTAATGCTTGCGCGCCCGCAGGTACAGGTCCAGGGGAAAGCGCACCGGCACGTTCTCCAGGGCCGCGGCCAGCATGTCCAGGTGGCCGTCGAATCCCGCGCAGGCCTTGGCGGCGTCCTCGTCGCCGGGCAGGCGCACGATCAGCGTCAGCCGCGTGCCGTCCGCCTCCTCGGCCAGTTCCCAGCGGATGGGCCGTGCGGGCTGCGAGCCGCTGCTCCAGGAATATTCCAGCACGCGCTGCGGTTCCAGCGCCGTGACGGTGCTGTCGATCACGATGCCGCTGTCGGCGAAATCGATGCGCACGGCCCCGCCCTGCCGCAGCTCGATGGTGCCGGGCGCCAGCCACTGGGCCAGATGCGGAGGCTGCGTCAGCATGGCCCAGACGGCCGCCGGATCGTGGCCGTAGCGCCGCTCCAGCCGGCCCTCGAACCCCTGCTCCAGCCGCTGGATCGTGCCGGGCTGGAAATCGTCATCGCTCATCTCGAAACCTCTCTGGATTGCACGGGCCGGGAGCGCGGCGCCCCCACCGGGACACCGGCCCGCGGCCGAAACCCGCATCATCGCCCAGAAGGGGTGCCGGATTTCCCCATATCCCTGTCCGCTGCGGGGTCGTATGCTGGGGGCAGACGGCGCGCCGGGCCGCGGAGGCGGCCGCGCCGGACCGCAGCAGCGGCCACGCCGGACCCCAGCGGGGCGGCCGCGCCGCACCCCGTTTCCCGGAGGACCGCCGCCGTGCCATCGACATGCTCCGCCCGCGGGCGCCTGGCGCGCGCCCTGCTTCCCTTCCGTGTCTCCGGCCTGCTGGCTCCCGTTTTGCCGGCTCCCGCCTTGCTGGCTTCCGTTTTGCTGACCCTCGGCCTGCTGGCCCTGGGCGGCGCCGCGCCCGCGCACGCCGCGCACGTCCTGGTGGATGCGGGGCACGGGCCGGAACATCCGGGCGCGACGGGCGCCAGCGGCCGCCCCGAGTACCTGTACAACCAGGATCTGGCCGCCGCCCTCGCCCGCGCGCTGGCGGCGCTGGGCGAGCGGACGACGCGGGTCGAAGGCATCGGCGCGGACATTCCCCCGGACCAGCGCGCGGCGGGTGCGCCGGATGCCGACTTCCTCGTCTCGATCCACCACGACTCGATCCTGGCGCGGTATCTCGAAGCCGGCCGCCAGACCGAGTTCGCCGGCTATTCGATTTTCGTGTCGCAGCGCAATCCCCACCCCGCGCGCAGCCTGCGCTGCGCCCGGCGCATCGGCGAGCGGCTGCGGGCGGCGGGCGAACGGCCCTCGCACTATCACGCCGAGCCGGTCGAAGGCGAAAACCATCCGTTCGTCGACCGCCGCCTGGGCATCCACCGCTACGACGGCCTGGCGGTGCTGCGCATCGCGCCCATGCCCGCCGTCCTGGTCGAGGCGGGGGTGATCGTCAATCCGGCGGAAGAAGCCCGCCTCGGCGAGCCGGAGACTGTCGCGCGCCTGGCCCGCGCCATCGCACAGGGAGTGCACGCCTGCCTGGCGGAGCGGCGAGCCGACGGCATCAGGCTGGACCTGGAACGCCCGGGCGGGCGCAGGAGTTCAGGATCGCCCGGTGCGGCGATTTCAAGAAAATGCATGCAGTGGCTTGCTGACACGTACAAGAGGCAATATATGCCACCATTTGCAACTCAAGCGACGCATGCGCGCCATCGTGCCCTGCCCTCGAATGGGCCGGCGGAAGGATGGCGAAGCAGCCGATTGGGCCGGCCTTGAACACCAGTGATGCGCCAATGTCCGTGGATCCGGATCTTTCCTGTCCGCCTCCGAGAAAACGCTTGGTGCAGTTCCATACATACTGAACATGCAAGGCGGGGTCCACCATGGAGCATGTACAGGATTGAAGTCGATGAGCCTCAGTGTTCCCTGCAGGCCCCGCGATACCCGTGCCAATGCCCGGGAGCGTGCTGCACCAACGCACGGCTTTCCGTCCACGCCCTCCGCCGCGCGCTTCGATCCCCGCATCGCCCCTTCAATTTCCCGCTCGAAACCACCGTCGAAGATCTGTCTTGATTTTTTGGCGCAACCGGAACCTCGGATTTTCGATCCATGCTCCTGTCCAACGTTCTCCGCAAAGAAAACAACAATCTGGATATCTTCCGGCTGATTGCCGCGGCCATGGTGATATATGGCCACGCCTACGCCGTGCTTCCCACCGAAGGGAAGCTGGATTTCTTGAAAAGGCTGCTGGTTTTCGATTACTCGGGCTCGCTTGCGATCAAGACATTCTTCTTTCTGAGCGGCCTGGTCGTGACCAACAGCCTGGTCGAGAAAAAGGACGCCTGCCAATTCCTGATGTCGCGGTTTTTCAGGATCTGGCCCGCGCTGGCGGTCGTGCTGGCAGCCATGGCTTTCGTGTTCGGGCCGCTCCTTTCGGCCCATCCACCCCACGAGTATTTTTCAAATCCCGCCATCTACGAATACTTCCTGCACGGACTGATCATGGACATGCAATATGATCTTCCGGGGGTGTTCCAGGACAATGCGCTCAGCTCCGTCAATGGATCGTTGTGGTCGATCCCGTACGAGATCTATGCCTATGTCGCACTGCTTGCGGCATTCCTGCTGGGCTCGACCCGATCCCGCCCTCTGTCGATCGGGCTGTTTCTCGTCATCCTGGTGGATTCGGCCACCGGAAACACACTGCTCTTCACCTGGCTGCCGCAGAACACCGAGATCACCATGCTCGCACCCTGTTTCGCCGCGGGGTCGCTTTTCACCCTGTTCAAGGACAGGATCCAAGTGCATTTCCAGGGGACCATTGGCGCATGGGCCCTGTACTTTCTATTCATGAAGTCGTCGTACAATTTTTATTTCTTCTATCTCGCCGTTTTTTACTCCATCCTGTTTTTTTCCAGCCGGAAGGCCCTGCTGAAATTCAAGCCGGCCATCGACATCTCTTACGGGATGTATTTATGGGGCTGGCCGGTCCAGCAGGTGATGGCGCAATATTTTCCCGAACAGGGGATCAGCTTCAACCAGCTCGCATCGGTGGCGATTGCGGCATTGCTCGGCTATGTTTCCTGGCATTTCATCGAGCGGCATTTCATCCGGATGGGATCGAATTTCAGCCGGTGGGCGCCATCGGGGGCGGGCAGCCTTCCCTCCTGAAGCGCCGCCCGCGCGATCCATGGCCCCGGCGCCGGGCGGCCGCCTCGGGCGCCCGCCTGCAGTCCAGCATCGGACTCGCGCACGCCTCAGCGCCTTCAGTCCCGTGGCCGGCAGGCCGCCGGACCCCTCGAAGGTCTCATCGGCGCCCCCTTACTTGTAACAAGCCCGGCTCCCCTCTTGAAACGCGGAGAATCGTCCTTATAATTAGCACTCGACGGGGTTGAGTGCTAACAATCCTCCGCCCCAGCACCCATTCACACTTTCTACGTACAGGAGTTCCTCCATGGCACTGCGTCCTTTGCACGATCGCGTGATCGTCAAGCGTCTGGACAACGAGCGCACCACCGCCTCGGGTATCGTCATCCCTGACAGCGCGGCTGAAAAGCCCGACCAGGGCGAAGTCCTGGCCGTCGGTCCCGGCAAGAAGACCGACGACGGCAAAGTGATCCCGGTCGACCTGAAGGTCGGCGACAAGGTCCTGTTCGGCAAGTACGCCGGCCAGTCCGTCAAGGTCGATGGCGAGGAAGTGCTCGTCATCCGCGAGGAAGAAGTCCTCGCCGTGATCCTGTAAGCCCCCCTCATACCAAGGAATTTCGACATGGCTGCAAAGCAAGTTTATTTCGGTGACGATGCCCGCACCCGCATCGTCCGCGGCGTCAACATCCTCGCCAACGCCGTCAAGACCACCATGGGCCCCAAGGGCCGCAACGTGGTGCTGGACCGCTCCTTCGGCGCCCCCACCGTCACCAAGGACGGCGTCTCCGTCGCCAAGGAAATCGAACTGAAGGACAAGTTCGAGAACATCGGCGCCCAGCTGGTCAAGGAAGTCGCTTCCAAGACCTCCGACAACGCCGGCGACGGCACCACCACCGCCACCGTGCTGGCCCAGGCCATCGTCGAGGAAGGCCTGAAGTACGTGGCCGCCGGCATCAGCCCCATGGACCTGAAGCGCGGCATCGACAAGGCCGTGATCGCCGCCGTCAACGAGCTGCACGCCCTGTCCAAGCCCTGCACCACCAGCAAGGCCATCGCCCAGGTCGGCTCGATCTCGGCCAACAGCGACACCTCCGTCGGTGAAATCATCGCCAACGCGATGGACAAGGTCGGCAAGGAAGGCGTCATCACCGTCGAGGACGGCAAGTCCCTGGAAAACGAACTCGACGTCGTCGAAGGCATGCAGTTCGACCGCGGCTACCTGTCGCCCTACTTCATCAACAACCCCGACAAGCAAGTCGCCGTGCTGGACGATCCGTTCGTCCTGATCTTCGACAAGAAGATCAGCAACATCCGCGACCTGCTGCCGGTGCTGGAACAAGTCGCCAAGTCCAGCCGTCCGCTGCTGATCGTGGCCGAGGACGTCGAGGGCGAAGCCCTGGCCACCCTGGTGGTGAACAACATCCGCGGCATCCTGAAGACCACCGCCGTCAAGGCCCCGGGCTTCGGCGACCGCCGCAAGGCCATGCTGGAAGACATCGCCATCCTGACGGGCGGCACGGTGATCTCCGAGGAAACCGGCCTGTCGCTGGAAAAGGCGACCCTGGAGCTGCTGGGCCAGGCCAAGCGCATCGAAGTGGCCAAGGAAAACACCACCATCATCGACGGCGCCGGCCAGGCCGCCAACATCGAAGCGCGCGTCAAGCAGATCCGCGCCCAGATCGAGGAAGCCACGTCCGACTACGACCGTGAAAAGCTGCAGGAACGCGTCGCCAAGCTGGCCGGCGGCGTCGCGGTGATCCGCGTGGGCGCGGCCACCGAAGTCGAAATGAAGGAAAAGAAGGCCCGTGTCGAAGACGCGCTGCACGCCACGCGTGCCGCCGTCGAGGAAGGCATCGTCCCGGGCGGCGGCGTCGCGCTGATCCGCGCCAAGGCCGCCGTGGCCAAGGTCAAGGGCGACAACGCCGACCAGGACGCCGGCATCAAGCTGGTCCTGCGCGCCATCGAATCCCCGCTGCGCACCATCGTCAGCAACGCCGGCGACGAAGCCAGCGTGATCGTCAACGCGGTCGAGAAGGGCGAAGGCAACTACGGCTACAACGCCGCCACCGGCGAATACGGCGACCTGGTCGAGCAGGGCGTGATCGACCCGACCAAGGTCACCCGCACCGCGCTGCAGAACGCCGCCTCGGTCGCCAGCCTGCTGCTGACCACCGAAGCCGCCGTGGCCGAGATCGTGGAAGACAAGGCCGCGCCGGCCATGCCCGACATGGGCGGCATGGGTGGCATGGGCGGCATGGGCGGCTTCTAAGCTCCCGTCCGTCTCCAGCCGGCGCTCCGGCGCCGGCCGGACCCCGGCCCCTCCTTGCAGCTTGCACGCTGCCCGGATTCGGCAGGCACGAGATAGTCCGCAGGGGCTATCTCGTGTTCTGCATCATCCCCGTCACGGTTCGCCGCGGCGGGGATTTTTTATCGGCCGGGCTGCGCTGCCCCTACGGCAGCATCCACATCGACATGCGGATGGAAGCGGCCGCTTCCCGACACCCATCCATTACAATGCCCGCACCATCCGGACCCGTCGCCCCATGACCCAGCCCTCCCCTTACAAGAGCACCGGCGGACTGCTGCGCATCGCGCGCGCCTTCGGCTATTCGCTGCAGGGGCTGGGCGCGGCGTGGCGCCACGAGGCCGCCTTCCGCCAGGAAACGGTGCTGGCCGCGATCCTGATCCCGCTGGGCCTGTGGCTGGGCGACAGCGCCGTCGAACGGCTGCTGCTGGCGGGCGCGCCGGTGCTGGTGCTAGCGGTGGAACTGCTCAATTCCGCGATCGAGACGCTGGCCGACGCGATCGGCACCGACTATCATCCCCTGCTGGGACGCGCCAAGGACATCGGCAGCGCGGCGGTGCTGCTGACGCTGCTGCTGGCGGCCGCCGCCTGGGCGGCGGTGCTGGCGCCGCGCTGGTGGCCGTCCTGAGCTCCCGAGCCCATGAAGACGCACGCGGCGCGCGACCGCGAGCGCACCGCACTCCCCCGAACCCATACCCATACGAGACAGAGGCCGACCCCATGACCTTCATCGACAAGCTGAACCGCGCCTGGGCCGCCCAGGATTCCCTGCTGATGGTGGGCCTGGATCCGGACCCGCGGCGCTTTCCCAAGGAACTGGAAGGCCGGCCGGACGCGATCACCGAATTCTGCCTGCGCATCGTCGAGGCCACCGCGCCCTACGTCTGTGGCTTCAAGCCGCAGATCGCGTATTTCTCGGCGCTGGGCGCCGAGGACCAGCTGCAGGACATCTGCCGGACGATCCGCGAGCGGCATCCGGACCTGCCCATCGTGCTGGACGCCAAGCGCGGCGACATCGGCAGCACCGCCGAGCAGTACGCCCGCGAGGCCTTCGAGCGCTACGGCGCCGACGCGGTCACGGTCAATCCCTACATGGGGCGCGATTCCGTGCAGCCCTACATCGACTACGGCGAGCGCGGCGTCATCATCCTGTGCCGCACCTCCAACGTCGGCGGCGCCGATTTCCAGGACATGCGCCTGGCCAACGGCACGCCGCTGTACCTGCACGTCGCCGACCAGGTGGCCCGCGTCTGGAACACCAGCGGGCAATGCGCCCTGGTGGTGGGCGCCACCTTCCCGGAAGAAATCGCCCAGGTGCGCCGCCGGGTGGGGGACATGCCCCTGCTGGTTCCCGGCATCGGCGTCCAGGGCGGCGACATCCGGGCCACGGTGCAGGCGGGCCGCACGCCCGCCGGCCGCGGCATGATGATCAATTCGTCGCGCGCCATCCTGTACGCCAGCGCCCAGGAAGGCTGGGAACAGGCCGCCGCCAAGACCGCGCGCGCCACGCGCAGCGCCATCCGCGCGGCGCTGCAAGGCTGATCCCCGCCCGGCGGCCGCCCGCCCGCGACGTCAGGCGAGCCGGCTCGCAGGAAGACGGGCGCCGGGAAGATGCCCCCCAGGAGGACAGCCTCCGGGCAGACGGCTCATAGGAAGACACTCATGACCCTCGACTATCGCCAGCTCTACGACACGGTCCGCGCGCGCTTTGAATCCGACGAGGCCCTGGAAGCCTTTCTGCCCCGGGCGCTGACGCCCCGGGCCTTGAAGGACCAGGGCGACGACCGCTATCTTTCCGCCATGACCCGGCGGGTCTTCCACGCGGGCGTGCAGCACACGATGGTCGACGCCAAGTGGCCCGAATTCGAGCAGGCCTTCCAGGGCTTCGTCCCCGAGGCCATGGCGCAGCTCAGCCCTTCGCTGATCGAAGCGCACATGCAGAACGACCGGATCATCCGCGACCGCGCCAAGATCAAGAGCATTCCGGCAAACGCCCGCTTCATCCTGGACATCCGCCGGGAACGGGGCACCGGCTTCGGCGCGTTCCTGGCCGACTGGCCGGACACCGACACGATCGGCCTGTGGCGCCTGCTGGCCAAGCGGGGCGCGCGCCTGGGCGGACGCTCGGCCGCCGGGTTCCTGCGCCTGGCCGGCAAGGACACGTTCCTGCTGACCAGCGACGTGGTCGCGCGCCTGGCGGCCGCGGGCGTCATCGAGCGCGAGCCCACCGCCCAGCGCGACCTGCAGGCCGTACAGGAGGCTTTCAACGCTTTGCGGCGGGATTCGGGCCGGCCGCTGTGCCAGCTCTCGGCCCTGATGGCCCTGAGCATCAATCCGGCGTTCTGAGGCCGGCGCGGTCATCCGCCCGGCCTTCCCTAGATATCAAGCACCAGCGTGGGGCCCGCGCAATCCGCAACACAGACGCAGACCTCGCGCTCGCGCTCCCGTGGCGTCAGCACCCGATCGTGGTGGATGGGCGGCCCTTCGCTCCAAGGAGTGCGGCATGCGCCACAAATGCCGCCCCCGCACGACACAATGATGTCGGCATCCATGGATTCCAGGGTGGCCAGCAGGCCGATTTCGGGCAATACGTCCTTTTCACGGCCACTTTTGGCCAAGACGACACGATACGGCTTGACGCTCGGATCCGGCGTATGGGCAGGCGCAACAAAGCGCTCGATGTGCTTGCGATCTTCGGGCCAATCAGCGACCAGCGCCTCGACGGCATCCAGCATGCCGCCGGGCCCGCAGCAGAAGACTTTGGCAGTATCGCCATATTGTCTGATAAGGGTTCCCAGGTCAGGAGGAGCCACCCGTCGCGTATCGTACAGATGCACACGCCCCGCAGAGAGCGCCGGCTGGAGCATGTCGCCCAGGCTGGGCGGCCCCATGCTGGCCCAATGCAGCACGTAGTCATTCCTGCCCTGGCGTTCCAGCGTGCGGATGGCCGAGACAAAAGGCGTAATGCCAATGCCGCCGGCAATAAAGACATTCATCGCTGAATCGGCGAATTCCAGCCCGCCCCTGGGTACCGAGACACCAATGGTCTGGCCCGGCCGCAGGGTTTCATGAATATAGCGGGACCCACCCCGGCCATTCGCTTCTTTTTTCACGGCAACGATATACCGCCGATTGTCTTCGGGTTCATTGCACAGCGAATAGGTGCGCACCAGGCCCCCGTCCAAGTGCAGATCGATATGCGCTCCAGGTCGGAAAGCGGGCAATCGCCAACCATCCTGATCAGCCAACAGCAGCCGTTTCACACCGGGAACCGGCTCGTCAAGCGCCTGAACGAGCAACTGGAGATGTTTGATGGGAGACGCCATTTCACGCCTCCCGCACAATGTCGCCCACGCGGATCGTGCCGCCTTGCAGGATTCTGCAATTGAGCCCAGCCCGATTGATCATGGGATCAAACACGGCCTTGTCCAGGATTTCCTCGATATGCCGGCACGGCGTGGACAGGCGCGTAGCCTCCAGCAACGCCCCACCCAGCCAGAATCGCCGTCCGACCAGATGATTCAGAGGGACACCCTGAACGGTGACATTACGGCGATGTTCTTGCGGCAGCATTTCAATGCCGGCATCCCGCTGCAACGCCTCAAGCGTTTCAATCTCGAACAACGTGATCTGGCGTCCCTCCTCTGGTTTATGCGAATAAAATCCCTGCTCGTGGCCGAGGAGGTAGCGGTCGCCGACAATACCCTTGCCGGCCACCAGGGTGAGCTCCTGGAACGATTCCATGGGCAAAAAGGCACGCGGCGTGATGTGCAGATGCCGGATGACCCCCGTCCAGGCAGGAACGACCCTATGCTCCTGCGCGGGCTGACTGACAACGGTACTCATGTGAATATCCTTGATGTTGAGACGCTTGCCACAAGGCGGGTGCTTGGTTTCACCCCGCCAAGGCTCGATCCAGAAAGTCCAATCGGTCCTGGCCCCAGAAGACCTCCCCTGCCAGCACATAGCTGGGCGAGCCAAACACGCCAGCCGATACCGCTTCATCGGTGTAACGCCGATACTGTCGCTCCGCCTCAGGCTGTGCCGCACGCTGCATCATGGCTGGCCCAGGCAGCCCCAGCCGGGCGGCCACGCCCAACAGCACATCGGCCTGAGCAATATCCTGTTCGTGACACCATTGCGCAGCCAAGATTTCCTTGTGCAGCTGGGCCACGGGATACCCCAGCAGCTCAGCTGCGATCAGGAACCTTGAGGCCAGCGAGGCATCCGGACACATATACCGAGGCGTCACGTTAATCTGCATGCCCAGTAACGGCATCCAGCGCCGCAATTCCTGCTCGCGGTAATCCTGACGCTGCACTGAACGCTGGGACAAGGGGATGCCTCCGGTGCGCGCGTAGACATCCAGCAAATCCACAGGCTTGTAGTTCACCTGGACATCCTGGCGCTGGGCCAGCAGCGCCAGTCGATCCGCTCCCAGCAAGGCCCAGTCGGAATTCAACCAGAAGTAATAATCAAGCTGCTTCATACTGACGCCCTTCGAGGACGGGGGCCTGCGAACGCATCCGCCAGGCACACACGCCAGCAATCGCACCCAGGCTGAGCAGGTACCACACCACATAGCGCGGACTGCCGTCGCCCAGGGCCAACAACCAGGTGGCCACCAGGGGAGCCAGCCCGCCGCCAATCGCCCCGGAGATCTGTACAGCAAGGGAAATGCCGCTATAGCGGACCTCGGGCGGGAACTGACTTGAAAACAGGCTGCCTTCGGGGCCGTAGAGCATGGCATAAACGCAGCCAATGGCCAGCACCATGCCCAGGGTGATCATGCCGAATTCACGCGTCGCCAGCAGATCGAAAAACACATTGCCGACGATCAGCACGCCGATGGCGCCGAGCATAAAAACGTATTTGTGTCCGATGCGATCACCCAGCATGCCGCACAAAGGCATGGTAAAGAACGAGACTGCGGCCCCCCACATGATGCCATCGAGCACTGTGATTTTCGGAATCCCCAATGTCCCGGTGGCATAGGCCAGGGCAAATGTCACGACGGTATAAAACCAGGTGACTTCACCCAGACGGGCACCGATCACCAGCAAAACGCTGCGAGGATGCTTGGTGAGCACCGTGCGCAAGGGCACTTCGATTTTCTTGCCGGCGGATTGCATGGCTTCAAAATCGGGCGATTCAGCCACGCGAATGCGAATGAACCAGCCCACCAGCAGCAGCACCACACTGGCCAGAAACGGCAGCCGCCAACCCCAACTGAGCATCTGTTCTTCGGGCAATGCCGCAACGGCGGCCATGGCAAAAGACGATAGCAGCAGACCCGGCGCCACCCCGGCCTGGGGCAGACTGCCGAAAAAGCCTTTCTTGCCCTCGGGAGCGTGTTCAACCGCCATCAGCACGGCGCCCCCCCACTCGCCACCGACCGCCACACCCTGCAGGAAACGCAGGATGACCAACAGAATGGCAGCCCAATAACCAATGCTGTCGTAGGATGGAATCAGCCCGATCAGAATGGTGGGCACCCCCATCATCACCAGGGTGATGAGCAACATGGACTTGCGTCCGACACGATCTCCGAAATGTCCGAACACGATCCCGCCCAGCGGGCGGGCGAAAAAGCCCACCGAATAGGTGGCAAACGCCGCCAGTGTGCCCATCAGGGGGTCAAACGCCGGAAAAAATATCTTATTGAAGATCAGGGCGGCGGCTGTCCCATACAGAAAAAAGTCATACCACTCGATGGTGGTCCCGAGCATGCTGGCTACACCAGCAGTCACATAGTGCTTCGATGACCCAGACTTGTGCGGCCTACCCGGGGATTGTTGGTTTTTCATGCGCATGTCTCCCTGCCGGCATTGGCCAGCATGTGTTTTGATCATTTTTTATGCCGGGGCGTCAGGCCCCGTTCAGATGGATACTTCCAGTCAGGCGGCGGACCGGTCGATCTGGCGGCACCAGTAGTCGAACGTGCCCTTGACGATCGAAGGCTTGAGCAGATAGTCGTGAGCCTCCTGCGCCAGATGGTCCGGCACGGGGGTCAGCTCACCGTAGACGCGGGCACGGGTCTGCATGCGGGCCGCGCGCTCCAGGTAGACCGACAGGTAGGTGGCTTCGGCCATGGTGCCGCCCGTCGTCAGATAGCCATGATGCGCCAGGATGATGGAACGCTTGCCGCCGAGCGCCTCGGAAATCAGCACGCCCTCCTGGTCGGCGATGGGCACCCCGGGCCAGTCAGCCAAAAACGCGCAGTCATTGTGAAAAGGCGTCATGTCCATTTGCGCCACCACCAGGGGCTGGCGTGCGGCCACCAGCGCGCTGACCCACGGAGAATGCGTATGGATGATGGCATTGACATCCGGCCGGCTCTTGTAGATCCATAGGTGAAAGCGGGTCGCCGGATTGGCCATGCCCTGCCCCGACAGGGTTTCCAGGTCAGCGCCGACCTCGATAAAGTCATTGGGCGTGGCCTCGTCAAACCCTAACCCGAAGCGCAAAGTCCAGTAGGCCCCCGGGGTGTCGGAGCGCGCACTGATCTGCCCAGCCAGCCCGGCCTCCTGGCCGGTTGCGGCCAGGATCCGACAGGCATAGGCCAAGTCTTCCTGGAGGGTTCGCTGAACGGGGTGAAGATGTTCGCGCATTTCTTGTGTAGCGCGTTGATCAAAATACGATTTTTCCCTAAGCACTGCCGTCATGATTCGTCCCCGTGGTGTGATTAATTGACATGAATCATTCTAGGGACGGGGCCGTTCCAAGACCATGAACCTCAAGTCATACCAGCTATGCCAATACTTGCTATGCCATTGTGGAAATAGCCTTGGCCATGTTCAGCAACTGACGCGCCAAGCTGCCGGCGGCGATATCGTGGCGCACGATGGCGACCACCAGGCGTTGCAGTCCAGGCGCCTGCAAAGGAACCTTGACCAGGCCATAGTCTCGCAACAGTGGCGCCGGAATATTGGCCGGCTGGCCTTCCCTGTCGCGCAGTTGCACCAGCATGTCATCGATCGCCGTATAGGCCGGCAAGGCAGCCTCGGCCAGCTTACGGCCGGCCTCGGTCAGATCCATGCCCCTGCCAGTGCGCAGAAACAGTGGCTTTCCCAGATGGGCTTCCAGGGACGCCAGCTTGCGGCTCAGGCCCGATTGGCTACTGCGAAACGGGTCAATCAGCCCCCTATTCTTCCCGCCCGGCTGGCTTGAAGAATCCCGATCACGATTCGCTGACGGGGATTCTTGTGGTGTCCAACCACATTTTCCCTCATGGATATTTCCATGCCGCGACGCACCGGCATGGGCCTGCCCTGACTATCCTGTTCATCGGGAGCCCGTGTCAGCCGCTCATCAAAAATACATGCCACGCGATGCGATTGGAAGGGTGATCACTGTTGTAAAAACAAACAGCACTTGATACGATTGACGCCATGGAACGACATGACAGCCAAACTCATCGTCAACCAGAAATCCTTTGATGAAACCGGCGGCATCATCCAAATGACCGTCTGGTCCGTCCCAGAACCTGTCCCGCCTTCGACGCACGGATTCAAGTACCGGCTGGTCTATGCACGGAACGGCCGCCGCCTGGTTGGATTCGACAACGAACGCGGCAAGGGTGACCACATGCATCTGGGGCAAGCGGAACTGCACTATCCATTCACGACAATCGACCAGCTCATCAAGGACTTCATCACGGAAGTAGAAATCATCAGAGGTCCCCCATGACGACACCCAGAACACTGACGATTACCATCGACCCGGACTGGAAGACCGTGCTGCGGACCGCTGGGCACAAAGCGGCCATCGGCCTTGCGACGGGCCAACCGCAAGGCGAAACCTTGAACTTCGAGACCCCTGCCGTCTTTTTTGCGTACCTGAACGGGCGGCGCTGGCTGCTGCTGCGCGATCTGCTGGGCCAGGGAACCGTCGGGGTTCGGGAACTGGCGCGCAAAGTAGGCCGCGACGTAAAAGGCGTCCATACCGACACCCAGATCCTGGTCGATATCGGCCTGCTGGAAAAGGACGCCAAGGGTGCGCTGCGCTGCCCCTACGACCGCATCCATATCGACATGGTCATGCAGGCCGCAGCCTGACCCAGGCTCAGGTCTTCCCCAGTTCCACCAGCGCCGCCTGCAGGGCGCGGCGCACCGCCGCGGCGCGCACGGCCTCGCGGTCGCCCTCGAAGACCTGGGTGAGGGCGCGGGTGACGATCCCGGCGCCGGTGCGGCGCGCGATGCCGAAGCACACCATGCCGACCGGCTTGCCGGGGGTGGCGCCGCCCGGCCCGGCGATGCCGGTGGTGGACAGGGCCAGGTGGGCCTGGGGCACCGCCGCCAGCACGCCGCCGGCCATTTCCATGGCGGTTTCCTCGCTGACGGCGCCGAAGCGTTCCAGGGTGTCGGACGACACCCGCAGCTGCTCGATCTTGGCGGCATTGCTGTAGGTGACGAAGCCGCGCTCGAACCACAGGCTGGAGCCGGGGCAGGACGTGATGGCGCCCGCCAGCAGCCCGCCGGTGCAGGATTCCGCCGTGGCGCACAGCCAGCCGGCGGCGCGCAGGGCGGCGCCCACTTCGCCCGCCAGGACGCGCGTCTCGCGTTCGTTCATGACAACACTCCCAGGCGGACGAGCAGCGCCCCCGCCAGCAAGGCATACAGGGCCGCGACGATGTCGTCGATCATGACCCCGAAGCCGTTCTTGAAGCGCCGGTCGAGCAGGCCGACCGGCGGCGGTTTGACGATGTCGAAGAAGCGGAACAGCGCCACCGAGACGGCCTGGGCCCAGAAGCCGTGCGGCATCAGCCACAGCACCAGCCAGATGGCGACGATCTCGTCCCAGTTGATGCCGCCATGGTCCGGCACGCCCAGGGCATCGCCGCAGCGCTGGGCCGCCCAGCAGCCGATCCCGAAGGACAGCAGCAGGATCAGGATCATCCAGCCGTCGGACAGGCCGCGCAGCAGGACCGCCCACAGCAGCCAGCCCATCAGCGTGCCCCAGGTGCCCGGCGCCGGATGGATCAGGCCCGAGCCCAGGCCGAAGCCCAGGATCCGCTCGGGCCGGGCGAAGACCCAGGCGGCGGAGGGGCGCAGGATGGGCCGCTCGGGGCCCGCATGCCGGCCCGCATCCCGGCCCGTGTGCTTCGGATCGTCGGGGTCTGTCATGCGAGGTCTCCGCACGGCTCGGCAAAATGGTCGAAGCCCCGGCGCGCCACCGGCACGGCCTGGCCGGCGCCGTCCAGCACGCGCACGCCCTCGCCGCGCACCAGCCTGCCCACCCGGGTCACCGGCACGTTCAGCTGGCGCCCCAGGACCTCGATCTGCTCGCGCCACAGGGGCCGGGCGGTGAAGCACAGTTCGTAGGCGTCGCCGCCGGCCAGCAGGGCCTCGCGGCGCAGGGTCTCGTCCAGCCCGGCCAGCGCCGGATGCGCCGGCAAGGCGTCGAGCCACAGTTCGCCGCCGCAATGGCTGGCCTGCAGGATATGGCCGAAATCCTGCAGCAGGCCGTCGGACACGTCGATGGCGGCATGGGCCACGCCGGCCAGGTAGCGGCCCAGTTTCAGGCGCGGCATGGGGCGGTCCAGGGCGGGCCGGACGGCCCGCAGGCGCTCGGGATCGGGGGGCAAGCGGCCCAGCAGCAGGCGCAGGGCCAGGTCGGCCGCGCCCAGCGTGCCGGACACCCAGACGTCGTCGCCGACGCGGGCCGCGTCGCGGCGCAGGGCGTGCGAGCGGCGGACTTCGCCCAGCACCGTGATGCTGAGCACCACCGCGTCGCCGCGGGTGGTGTCGCCGCCCACCAGCGGACAATGGGATTCGCGGGCCAGGGCGTGGAAGCCTTCGGAGAAGGCCGCCAGCCAGGCGTGGTCGACGGCGGGCAGCGACAGCGCCAGCGTGCAGGCCAGCGGCCGGGCGCCCATGGCGGCCAGGTCGGACAGGTTGACCGCCAGGGCCTTGTGGCCCAGGGAGGCCGGGTCCGCGTCGGGCAGGAAATGCCGGCCCTCGACCAGCATGTCGGTGCTGACGGCCAGTTCGCAGCCCGACGAGAGCGGCATGAGGGCGCAGTCGTCGCCCACGCCCAGCATCCGGTCCGGCGCGGGCCGCTTGAAATAGCGTGCGATCAGGTCGAATTCGCCATCCGCCTGCATAAGCCCGCCCCGTGCCGCATCAGCGGCGCGCCGTCGCCTGGACCTCGGGAGCGCGGACTTCGGCCGCGAGCTTGTCGAGCACGCCGTTGACGAAGCGGTAGCCGTCCGTGCCGCCGAAGGACTTGGCCAGCTCGACGGCCTCGTTGATGGCGACGCGGTAGGGGACTTCGACGTGCTGGACGAGCTCGAAGCTGCCGATCAGCAGCACGGCGTGCTCGATGGGGGACAGCTCCGCCAGGGGCCGGTCGATGTAGGGCACGAAGCGCTCGCGCAGCGCGGCGGCCTGGCCGGCCGCCCCCTGCAGCAGGGTCTGGTACCACTGGGCGTCGGCCTGGTCGAAGTCTTCGCCATCGCGCACGTGGGCGTCGATCTCGCCCAGCTCGGCCAGATCGGCGCCGCCGCGCAGCAGCCAGGCGTACACGCCCTGCAGCGCGAATTCGCGCGCCAGACGGCGCGCGCTGCGGGCATTGGCGCGGCCGCCGGCGCGCGCGGGCTTGGACTCAGTCATCCACGTCCTCTTCGTCCTCGTCCTCGTCGTCGAAGTCGTCGTCCTCGTCTTCGTCGTCGTCCGATTCGGGCTCCAGGGCGGCCACCAGATTGGCCATCTCGACGGCGGCGCGGGCGCAGTCGCGGCCCTTGTCGGCCGCGCGGGCCTGGGCCTGCTCGTCGGTGTCGGTGGTGAGCACGCCGTTGGCGACCGGGATCCCGGTTTCCAGCGCGATGCGGCTGATGGCCGACGCCGATTCGTTGCTGACGATCTCGAAGTGGTAGGTTTCGCCGCGGATTACCGCGCCCAGGGCGATCAGGGCGTCGAATTCAAAGGTTTCGGCCATCTGGGCCAGGGTCACGCCCAATTCCAGCGCGCCGGGCACGGACACCACCATGACGTCGCGCTCGTCCACGCCCAGGGCGGCCAGCTCGTCCAGGCAGGTCTGCAGTTCGGCCTGGCCGATTTCCTCGTTGAACCGGGCGCGCACGATGCCGATATGCAGGCCCTCCCCGTTCATGTCGGGAGTCATCACGTAAGGGTTCATGGTCGCGATTCCTTGATCAGGTCGCGGCGTCGGATACGCCGGGTTCGTTATGGTAACCCGTAATGGTCAGGGAGAACCCTGCCATGCTGGGCATTTTGCGCGGCCGCGCCAGCAGCCGGGCCTGGCCCACGCCGAGGTCGCGCAGGATCTGCGCGCCGATGCCGAAGGTGCGCAGGCCGTGGCGTTCGCCGTCGGTGGCCGGCCGCCCGGCCTGGGCGTCGCCGCTGCGCGCCCAGGCATCGAACTGGGCGAACAGCAGATCGGCGTCGCCATGGCAGTTCAACAGCACCAGCACGCCGCTGGGCGAGGCCGCGATGGCGCCCAGGGCCTGGGGAATGGTCCAGCTGTGGCGGGTGGCGCCTTCGCACAGCAGGTCCAGCACGCTGGCGGGCTCGTGCACACGCACCAGGGCTTCCTGGTCGGGGCGGATGTCGCCGTGCACCAGCGCCAGGTGCGGCGCGTTCGAGGCGCGGTCCCGGTAGGCCACCGCCTGGAACGAACCCCAGGGCGTCTTCACCGGCCGCTCGACCAGGCGCTCGATCATGGATTCGTGCTCGCTGCGGTACTGGATCAGGTCGGCGATGGTGCCGATCTTCAGTCCGTGCTCGCGGGCGAAGACCATCAGGTCCGGCAGGCGCGCCATGCTGCCGTCGGGCTTGAGGATCTCGCAGATCACGGCGGCCGGCGTCAGGCCCGCCATGGCGGTGAGGTCGCAGCCGGCTTCGGTGTGGCCCGCGCGCACCAGCACGCCGCCCTGGACGGCGCGCACCGGGAAGATGTGGCCGGGCTGGACCAGGTCGGCCGGCCGGGCGTCGCGCGCCACGGCCGCCTGGATGGTGCGGGCGCGGTCGGCGGCGGAAATGCCGGTGCCCACGCCCTCGGCGGCTTCGATGGAGACGGTGAAATTGGTGCCGTAGCGCGTGCCGTTCTGGTTGGCCATCAGCGGCAGCTGCAGCTGGGCGCAGCGTTCGTGGGTCAGTGTCAGGCAGACCAGGCCGCGCGCGTGGGTCACCATGAAATTGATCGCGTCGGGCGTGACGAAATCCGCCGCCAGGACCAGGTCGCCCTCGTTCTCGCGGTCTTCCTCGTCCACCAGGATGACCATGTGGCCGGCCCGCAGCTCGTTCACGATCTCCTGGACCGGGGAAATGTCGAAGGGCGGCTCGTTCGATGCCGCGCCGGATGCCATGTTCATGCCATACCTGTCGAATGGAAACGGAATGCGGGCATTTTAGCCCGTGCCTCAGGCCCTGTCGGTCTCGGGTCCGCCCAGCAGCGCGTCGGCGAACTCCGCCGCGACGAAGGGCTGCAGGTCCTGCATGCCCTCGCCCACGCCGATCCAGTACACGGGCACCGGCCGCACGCCCTGGCTGCCCGCCGCCACCGCCGCCAGCGTCCCGCCCTTGGCCGTGCCGTCGAGCTTGGTGACGACCAGGCCGGTCAGGCCCAGCGCGGCGTCGAAGGCGCGGATCTGCGCGAGCGCGTTCTGGCCGGTGTTGCCGTCCACCACCAGCAGGATCTCGTGGGGCGCCGCCGGATCGGCCTTGCCGATGACGCGCTTGATCTTCTTCAGTTCTTCCATCAGGTGCAGCTGGGTCGGCAGCCGGCCGGCGGTATCGACCAGCACCACGTCCGCCGACCGCGCGCGCCCGGCGTTGACCGCGTCGAAGGCCACGGCCGCCGGATCGCCGCCTTCCTGGGCGATGACGGTGACGCCGTTGCGCGCGCCCCAGGCCACGAGCTGCTCGCGCGCCGCCGCGCGGAAGGTGTCGCCGGCCGCCAGCAGCACCGAGGCCTGGCGTTCCCGCAGGGCATGGGCGAGCTTGCCGATGGAGGTGGTCTTGCCCGCGCCATTGACCCCCGCGATCATGACCACCATGGGCGCGGCCTCGCCCACGACGAAGGGCTTTTCCAGGACCTTCAGGTGCTCGGCCAGGATGTCGCGCAGCGCGGCGCGCACGGCCTCGGGCCGCTCGATGCGCTGGCGCCGCACGCGCGCGCGCAGCTGCTCCAGCAGCTTTTCCGTGGCCTCGACGCCGGCGTCGGCCATGATGAGCGCGGTTTCCAGTTCCTCGAACAGGGCCTCATCGACCTTGACCCCGGTGAACAGGCCGCCCAGGCTCTGGCCGGTGCGCGACAGGCCGCGCCGCAGCCGGCCCAGCCAGGAGCCCGAGGACGCGGGCACGGCCGCCTCGGCGCTGGCCGCGCGGTCCAGCCGGACCAGGGGATCGGCGGTCTCGTCCGGCCGGTCCGACCAGGCGTCGGGGGGCTGGACGGGCGCCGCGGCGGGCGCCGGCCCGGCGCCCGAAACGAACTCGGACACGGGCTCGGCCGCCGCGGCCGGCGCCTCGTGCGCGGGCGCATCGGCGCCGGTTTCGGGCAGCCCGCCGGCATCCGCCGGCCAGGTGTCGGGCAGTTCGGTCGGCGCGACCGGCGCCACTTCCGGCGCGTCCGGGGATGCGGCGGCGCCGAGGGCTTCGTCCCGCCCGGGCGCCGCTTCCTGCGGCGCGGGCGCCTTCTTGCGTTTAAAGAAACTGAACATAGGCTTTACACTGAAAACGATCCGGCCAAGGCCCGGCACGGACCCAGCGGACCGCGCATGAAGAAACACCAGATCCGTATTGTAGGCGGTGCCTACCGCCGCACGCCCATTTCCGTCCCCGACGGCGATCACCTGCGCCCGACGCCCGACCGCGTGCGCGAGACCCTGTTCAACTGGCTGGCGCATTTCTGGGGCGGCACGTTCGCCGGGCGCCGGGTGCTGGACCTGTTCGCCGGCAGCGGGGCGCTGGGCTTCGAGGCCGCGTCGCGGGGCGTGGAGACCGCCCAGCTGGTCGAGCAGGCGCCGGCCGCGCTGGCCGGCCTGCGGGCCGTCCAGGCGCGCCTGAAGGCGCCCGCCATCCGCATCCACGCGGGCGACGCCTGCGCCTTCCTGCGCGGCCAGCAGGCCCCTTCCTACGACCTGGTGATGCTCGATCCGCCCTTCGGCGCGGGCTGGCTGGCGCGGCTGTGGCCCCTGCTGGACCGGGCCGTGCTGCCGGGCGGGCTGGTGTACCTGGAATCGGAGGCCGCCTGCGCGCCGCCGCGGGAATGGGAACTGCTGCGCCAGGGGCGGGCGGGCCAGGTGCACTACGGATTGATACGATTTGCTGCAACGCAAAAAAATATGAATAATGAACGTTTGGGGACACTCTGAACGGCCGCCCGCGCGTCCGGCACCCGGGAACCCCTGGATCCGCATACCGATTCCGTCAACCTATACGGAGACCGCATGATCACCGCCGTCTACCCGGGCACTTTCGACCCGCTCACCCGTGGACACGAGGACCTCGTGCGACGGGCGGCCAGCCTGTTCGACCAGGTCGTCGTGGGCGTGGCCCACAGCCAGAACAAACGGCCGTTCTTCACCCTCCAGGAACGCCTGGAGATCGCCGAGGAGGTCCTGGGGCATTACCCCAACGTGCGGGTGCGCAGCTTCGGCGGCCTGCTCAAGGATTTCGTGCGCGAGCAGGACGCCCGCGTCATCGTGCGCGGCCTGCGCGCCGTGTCGGACTTCGAGTACGAATTCCAGATGGCCGGTATGAACCGCCACCTGCTGCCCGAGGTCGAGACCCTGTTCATGACCCCGTCGGACCAGTACCAGTTCATCTCCGGCACCATCGTGCGTGAAATCGCCATCCTGGGCGGGGACGTCAGCAAGTTCGTGTTTCCGTCGGTGGAGCGCTGGCTGCACGCCAAGGCGAAGGTCCTGCGGGAAGCGCAGGACGCGGCCAACGGGAAATGAAGCCTAGCCGGGCCAGCTCACCGGCCCGGCGTCCGGATGCACCTTCACCAGCCGGCAGGGCTGGCCCAGCCACTGGGAAAACCAGGCCGCGGCCAGCTCGCCCTCGTCCACCACCCGGACGGCGCGGCCGCCGATCCGCGCGGTGCGCTCGACGCTGTCGTCGTCCTCGATCACGTCCAGCGGCACGTCCAGGCGCAGCATGCCGGCCGCGCGCAGCACCAGGTAGCCGAAGCGCAGGCTGATTTCCAGGCCCGCCAGGCCCGGTGCGCGGACGGCATCCAGCCAGCCGTCCCGGTCGTCGACCACCAGCCAGCGGCGGTCGTAGGGCCTGGCGGCCTCGTCCGCCAGGGCGGCCCCCCCGGCGATCGGCTGAAAAACGGTCTCGGTCGTCATCGCGTGTGCTTTCCTCGTGTCTCTCATTGTCCCAGCAGGCCCTTGAGGGCCTTGCCGATGCGCTCCACCGGATCGGCGCCGGCGGCCGGCGCGGCGGAATTCCGGGGGGCGGCGCCGGCCGCCTCCGGCTCGGGCGCCGGCAGGGCCTGATCGATCAGGTCCCGGCCCTGGAGCAGGTCCATCAGCCCCGATTTCAGGGCGCGCTGGATGGACGGATTGCGGATGTTGGACCAGTCCACGTCGTACTCGGGACGATCCCAGGCGCCGCGGATGCGGATGGGGATGGTCGAGCCCAGCAGCGGCGTCAGCGCGGCATCCAGGCCCTTGGGCAGCCGCGCCGCCACCTGGGCCTGCAGGACCAGGTCCAGGGTGCGGCCGGGCACGTCGATGCGCGCCGGCTTGCCCTCGGACAGCTTCACCAGGTCGGACACCAGGGACAGCTTCGACAGGGTGCCCTGGCCGTCCTTGAGATCGAGGCGGGCATCCAGGCTGCTGAAGGCGGTGCTGCGGCGGCTGTCGAACGGCGAGGCCACGGCGTCCAGGCGCCCCTTCAGGACGTTGCCCAGCGCCGCCGCCACCTCCGCCAGGGTACGCGCGGCGTCCACGCCCTGCACCGCGCCGTCGCGCACCTGCAGGGCCACCCGGCCCGCCAGCGAGCGCTGCAGTTCGTCCACCGTGGCGCCCTGGGCGCGCAGATCGATCTGCGCCGCGCCGCGCCCCGACAGCAGGCTCATGCCCGCCGCGGCCTGGATCAGGGGCGCCACGGCGATCTTGTCCAGGTTCAGCTTCAGGCCGAAGGTCTGGTCGGCCGCGGCGTTGAACTGGCCCGTGAGCGTGCCTTCGTACAGGCCGGCCGCGAGCCTGGAGACGGCCAGCGCGCCCTTCTGGACGCGCGCCTGCAGGCCCACGCCCGTCAACTGCACGTTGCGCACCCGCAGGTCGCCGATCTTCACGTCGCCTTCGATGTCCAGCCCCCGCAGGAAGGACAGGTCGACGGGCGTGGGCGCAGGCGCGGGCGTGGGCGCAGGCGCGGGCGGCGGCGCGGCGGCGGCCTGCTCCGGCGCCTTGTCCGCCGCCTTGTCCTTCGGGGCCTCCTTGCCGCCGCTGGCCGGCTTGGCCGCGGCGCCGGCGGACGGCGGCACGGGCAGCCAGCGGTTCAGATCGAGCTTTTCCGTATTGAGGGTGAAGCGGGTCTGGGGCTGGGGCGCGGTCAGCCCCGTGGTCTGGGACTTGAAGACGGCCTGCCCGCCGTCGATCACGGCGCTCAGGTCCGCCGACAGCAGGTCCTGCACCAGGTCCAGGTGCACGCTGCCGATCATGGGGAATTCATAGCTGCCGGAGGGCAGCGCCCGGTCGCGCACGCCCATGTCGCCCTTGATGGCGTTCAGGGCGCCCTTGCGCAGGGACATGTTCCAGGCCAGCGGCGAGGTCAGCTTCAGGTGCAGCAGGCGTTCGCCCTGGGTCAGCGCGCCGTCCAGGCTGGCGGCGCGGAACTGCCATTCGTTGGCGTTGCCCGACAGCCCTTCCAGGCCGAGCGAGACGGCCAGCGTGTCGTCGCCGGTCCATTTCAGGGTGCCGGTCACGGGATCGGCCTGGGCGGAATCGGGCGAAATCGCCAGGGCCGGCGCGTCCAGGGCCAGGTCCAGCGCGCGCTTGCGGTCCTGGCCCACGGCGCGCAGGGCGAGCTTGTCGATCTTGAGCGCGGTGTTACGCTGGTCCAGGCGCAGCTGCGCGGCCGTCAGGCTGGCCTTCAGCCCCTGGATCGGATGGGCGCCGACGATGTTGCCGTTCAGGGCCAGCTCCAGGTTGTCGGCGGAAAAATGGCGGGCCTCGCCGTCGTAGGCCAGGTTGCCGCGCAGCGTGGCCTGCGACTGGTCCAGATTGCCCAGGCGTCCGCTCAGCTGCACGTTGATCTTCTGCGCCGAATAGCCGCGCACGGCCGGGTTCAGGCGCAGCAGCGCCTGGGCCTGGAGCTGGGCGTTCTGCACCGGATCGTTGCCCGTGATCGCGGCCTTCAGGGACACGTCGAACGGCTGGTCGTAGGTGACCCGGCCGGTGTTCGCCTCGATCTGGTCGAAGACCGTGGACAGGCCGTCGCGCTGGTCGACGTACTGGACCCGGCCGGACTTCAGCTCCAGGCCGGCGATGTCGATGTTGAAGTCCGATCCGGCGCCGGATACCGCCGCCGCGGCGGCCATGGGCGCGGGCATCGAGGCGGCCGCCGACGCCGTCCGGGCATCCAGCAGGTCGCTGAAATTGAAGCGGCCCTGGGCGTCCCGCACGACATAGGCCTTCAGGCCGGTGACGGCCACGTGGTCCACCACCAGGCGGTTGGACAGCAGCGGCCAGATCGCCACCGCGAAGCGGGCGCTGTCGACGGAGACGAAGGTGTCCGGGGCGTCGCGTTCGGACAGGGACACGTCGCTGACGGACAGGCCGATGCGGGGGAACAGCGACAGGCCGATGTCGCCGCCGATGGTCAGCGTGCGCGCGGTGCGCTCGAACACGAAGGATTCCAGCCTGGACTTGTAGGCGTTCGGATTGAAGGTCAGCAGGAAGATCGCCAGCCCGACCACCGCCAGCAGCAGCGCCACGACCAGGCTGAACAGCACCCGCTTCAACCAGACATTCATATCGCAACCCGCATTCTGACCCGCCTCATCGATCCTCGCCGCCCGCACATGCCGCACGGCAAACGAAATGCTAACCCATGCCCGCGCGCGGCACGGCCGTTTGCGGCGCCCGGGCGCATTCTATTGCACCACATTGCATTTCGTAGAAGAATGCACAGGACTTTATATGACACGACGCTATATGAAAATAGGGCCATAGACCTTATGCTGCAACGGCATTCGCCGGTACGATGGTCGATCGCCCCATAAACACGCAGTTCAGAGGAGACTTCGCATGACCCGCCGTTTCGAGACCCTGGCCATCCACGCCGGCTACTCCCCGGACCCCACGACCAAGGCCGTCGCCGTGCCGATCTACCAGACCACCTCGTACGCGTTCGACGACACCCAGCACGGCGCGGACCTGTTCGACCTGAAGGTGGCGGGCAACATCTACACCCGCATCATGAACCCCACCACCGCCGTCCTGGAAGAGCGCGTCGCCGCCCTGGAAGGCGGGGTGGCCGCGCTGGCCGTGGCCTCGGGCATGACGGCCATCACCTACGCCATCCAGACCCTGGCGCAGGCGGGCGACAACATCGTCTCCACCAGCAAGCTCTACGGCGGCACCTACAACCTGTTCGCCCACACCTTCCCGCGCCAGGGCCTGGAAGTCCGCTTCGCGCCCCACGACGACGTCGCCGCCCTGGAGGCCCTGATCGACGAGCGCACCCGCGCGGTGTTCTGCGAATCGGTCGGCAACCCGGCGGGCAACATCATCGACATCCAGGCGCTGGCCGAGGCCGCGCACCGCCACGGCGTGCCGCTGATCGTGGACAACACGGTCGCCTCGCCCGCCCTGTGCCGCCCCATCGAATGGGGCGCCGACATCGTCGTGCACGCCCTGACCAAGTACATGGGGGGACACGGCACCAGCATCGCCGGGGCCGTCGTGGACAGCGGCAGATTTCCCTGGGCCGAGCACCGCGACCGCTTCCCCATGCTGAACGAGCCGGACCCGTCCTACCACGGCGTGGTCTACACGGAAGCCTTCGGGCCGGCCGCCTTCATCGGCCGCTGCCGCGTCGTGCCGCTGCGCAACACCGGCGGCGCGATCTCGCCCTTCAATTCCTTCCTGGTGCTGCAGGGCATCGAGACCCTGGCCCTGCGCATGGAACGCCACTGCGCCAACGCCCTGGCCGTGGCGCGCTTCCTGCGGGACCACCCCCAGGTCGCCTGGGTGAACTACGCCGGCCTGCCGGACCATCCCGAGCACGCGCTGGCGCAAAAATACATGGGCGGGCTGCCCGCCAGCATCCTGTCCTTCGGCATCCAGGGGGGCCGCGCCGCCGGCGCCCGCTTCATCGATGCCCTGCAACTGATCCTGCGGCTGGTCAACATCGGCAACGCGAAATCCCTGGCCTGCCATCCGGCCTCGACCACGCACCGCCAGCTCAGCCCCGAAGAACTCGCCCGAGCCGGAGTCGGCGAAGACATGATCCGCCTGTCCATCGGCATCGAGCACATCGACGACATCCTCGACGATCTGCGCCAGGCGCTGGACGCCAGCCGCTGACCCCGGCCCCGCGTTCCGCCCGAAACCCTCAAGACATCAAGGAAACCCCATGCAGCAAGACTGCCACATCCCCGCCGGGAGGCCGCCATGCAGGTAGGCATCCCCCGTGAAACCCTGCCCGGCGAGACCCGGGTCGCCGCCACGCCCGAAACCGTCAAGAAGCTGGCCCAGGCCGGCCATCGGGTGCTGGTCGAGCGCGGCGCCGGCACGGCCGCCCGCCATCCCGACGCCGACTACGAAAAAGCGGGCGCCGAACTGGCCGACGCCGGCGCCGCCCTGGGCGCCGAGCTGGTCCTGAAGGTGCGCCGCCCCGACGCGGCCGAACTGGCGCGCATGAAATCCGGCGCCGTGCTGCTCGGCATGCTCGATCCCTTCGACCGGGACGGCCTGCAGGCCCTGGCGGGCGCGGGCCTGACGGCCTTCGCCCTGGAGGCCGCGCCGCGCACCACCCGCGCGCAAAGCCTGGACGTGCTCTCGTCCCAGGCCAACCTGGCCGGCTACAAGGCCGTGCTGCTGGCCACCCAGTACTACGGCCGCATCTTCCCCATGATGATGACCGCCGCCGGCACCCTGAAGGCGGCCCGCGTGGTCGTGCTGGGCGCGGGCGTGGCCGGCCTGCAGGCCATCGCCACCGCGCGCCGCCTGGGCGCCGTGGTGGAAGCCTCGGACGTGCGCCCCGCCGCGCGCGAGCAGGTCGAGTCGCTCGGTGGCAAGTTCATCGACGTGCCCTACGAGACCGACGAGGAACGCGAGATCGCCGAAGGCGTCGGCGGCTACGCCCGGCCCATGCCGGCCGCGTGGATGGCGCGCCAGGCCGCCCTGGTGGCCGAGCGCTGCAAGCAGGCCGACATCGTCATCACCACGGCCCTGATCCCCGGGCGCCCGGCGCCGACCCTGATCCAGCCGGACACGGTCGCCGCCATGAAGCCGGGCTCGGTCATCGTTGACCTGGCCGTGGAGCGCGGCGGCAACTGCCCGCTGTCGGTGCCGGGCGAGGTCGTCGAGCGCGACGGCGTCACCCTGGTCGGGCTGGCCAACCTGCCCGCCCTGCTGGCGACCGACGCCTCCGCGCTGTACGCGCGCAACGTGCTCGATTTCCTGAAACTCGTCATCGACGCCGAGGGCCGCTTCGTCCTCCCCGCGGACGACGACATCGTCAAAGCCTGCCTGGTCTGCAAGGACGGCCAGGTCCTGAGGAGCGCCTGATGGAAGCCGTCAACCCCACCCTGATCAACATCATCATCTTCGTGCTCGCCGTCTACGTGGGCTTTCACGTGGTCTGGAACGTGACCCCGGCCCTGCACACCCCGCTGATGGCCGTCACCAACGCCATCTCGGCCATCGTCATCGTCGGCGCCATGCTGGCGACCGGCCTGACCGACGGCGGCCTGGCCCAGTCGATGGGCGTGTTCGCCGTGGCCCTGGCCGCGGTCAACGTCTTCGGCGGCTTCCTGGTCACCCAGCGCATGCTGGAGATGTTCAAGAAGAAGGAACGCAAGGGAGGCCAGGCATGATCTCGGCCAACCTCGTCACCCTGCTCTACCTCGTCGCCTCGGTCTGCTTCATCCAGGCGCTCAAGGGCCTGTCCCACCCCACCACCTCGCGGCGGGGCAACGCCTTCGGCATGATCGGCATGGCGATCGCCATCGTGACCACGGCGGCGCTCATCGTCGGCCTGGCGCGCGACGGCGCCACCGCCGCCGGCCTGGGGCGCGTGGTCCTCGGCCTGCTGGTCGGCGGCGCCATCGGCACCGTGCTGGCGCGCAAGGTCCAGATGACCAAGATGCCGGAGCTGATCGCCTTCATGCACAGCATGATCGGCCTGGCGGCCGTGGCCATCGCCACGGCGGTCGTGGCCGAGCCGCACGCCTTCGGCATCGCGGCCGACGGCGCGCCGATCCCGGTCGGCAACCGGCTGGAACTGTTCATCGGCACTTTCGTCGGCGCCATCACCTTCTCCGGTTCGGTGATCGCCTTCGGCAAGCTGTCGGGCAAGTACAAGTTCCGCCTGTTCCAGGGCGCGCCGGTGGTCTTCCCCGGCCAGCACATGCTGAACCTGCTGCTGGCGGTCCTGATGCTCGCCTGCGGCTTCTGGTTCATGGCGACGCAAGCCTGGCTGCCCTTCATCCTCATGACGGCCATCGCCTTCCTGCTGGGCGTGCTGATCATCATCCCGATCGGCGGAGCCGACATGCCGGTGGTGATCTCCATGCTGAACAGCTACTCGGGCTGGGCGGCGGCGGGCATCGGCTTCTCGCTGAACAACCCGATGCTGATCATCGCCGGCTCGCTGGTGGGCTCCTCCGGCGCGATCCTGTCCTACATCATGTGCAAGGCGATGAACCGGTCGTTCTTCAACGTGATCCTGGGCGGCTTCGGCGCCGAGCCGTCCGCCGCGGGCACCGCGGACCAGGTCCAGCGCAGCGTCAAGTCCGGCAGCCCGGACGACGCCGCCTTCCTCATGAGCAACGCCGAGACCGTCACCATCGTGCCGGGCTACGGCCTGGCCGTGGCGCGCGCCCAGCACGCGCTCAAGGAACTGGCCGCCAAGCTCTCGGCCCAGGGCGTGACGGTGAAATACGCCATCCACCCGGTGGCCGGGCGCATGCCGGGGCACATGAACGTGCTGCTGGCCGAGGCCGAGGTCCCCTACGACCAGGTGTTCGAGATGGACGACATCAACGGCGAATTCGGCCAGACCGACGTGGTGCTGGTGCTGGGCGCCAACGACGTGGTCAACCCGGCGGCCAAGACCGACCCGAACTCGCCCATCGCGGGGATGCCGATCCTGGAGGCCTACAAGGCGCGCACCGTGATCGTCAACAAGCGTTCGATGGCGGCGGGCTACGCCGGCCTGGACAACGAGCTGTTCTACATGGACAAGACCATGATGGTGTTCGGCGACGCCAAGAAGGTCCTGGAGGACATGGTCAAGGCCCTCGAATAGGGGTCCTCGTGCTCCCGGGAAGGCCCGCGCATGCGGGCTTTCCCGCATTCCCGGAACGCCGTCTTCTGGGACCCTATCGTTTAGAATTCATCCTTGTCGCACTCTAGGCGCAGCCCACGACCATGCCCTTTCAGGAAGACGATCCCTGCCTGGTATCGCAATCACTCGAAATCAATTCCATCCTGCAGGGCCTGCTCAGCCAGCGCGTGCTGGTGCGTCTGGACATTCCCGGCAAGGCGGTCTCGATCATCTCCACGCTGCTCGACGTCGATCCGAAGAGCGGCACGCTGCTGCTGGACACCGCCTCCGAGGAGCAGATCAACACCCAGCTGCTGCGCGCCGAGGCCGTGCGCCTGCAAGGTTCGCTGGCGCGCGTGATGATCGAATTCTCGGGGCCGGTCAGCCCCGCCATGCACGACGGCAAGCCCGCCCTCTCGATGGCCTGGCCCACCCAGCTGCGGCGGGTCCAGCGGCGCGAGTTCTTCCGGGTGGACGTGCCGGCCAGCAGTCCCGCCCACTGCCTGATCGAGGACGCCTCGCTGCCCTCGGGCAAGGCCCGCTTCCGCATCGCTGACATCAGCGCCGGCGGCCTGCAGCTGGTGGACCGGGACAATCTCCTCACCCAGACGCCCGTGGGCACGATCTTCGACGAATGCACGCTGGAACTGCCCGCCGCCGGCGAGCTGGACGTCGCCCTGCGCGTGCTGCGGTCCACCCACCTGATGCAGGACAACGGCAAGCCGCAGCACCAGGTCGCCTGCCGCTACTTCAACCTGCCCGACAACCGCCAGGTCGCCATCCAGCAGTACATCGTCTCCCTGGAACGCGCCGTCCTCGCCCGCCGCTGGGGCATGGAATGAACACCCGGCCCGTGTAAATATATTGGTTGAATATTTACCGCGTCTGTGAAATCATCCCCGGTATCGGACCCATGCGGGGTCCTGACCGGCAACCATCATGAACGCTTCCTCCTGTGACGTCGCCATCGTGGGCGGCGGCATCATCGGCCTGAGCTGCGCCCTGTACCTGCGCGAAGCCGGGCACGACGTCGTCGTGGTCGAACGCAACGACCCGGCCAGCGGCGCCAGCCGGGGCAACGCGGGCGCCCTGGCCTTCGCCGAAATCCTGCCGCTGGCCTCGCCGCGCATCATCCGCAAGGCGGTGCGCTGGCTGTTCGACCCGCTGGGGCCGCTCAGCCTGCCGCCCGCCTACCTGCCGCGCATCGCGCCCTGGCTGCTGCGCCTGTGGCGCGCCAGCTGGCCGTCGCATTACCGGGCCAACATCCAGGCCCAGGTCGCCCTGATCGGCCTGGCCGAACGGGAAATGCTGGCCATGCTGGCCCGCACGGGGCTGGAGCGCCACCTGGGCACCGAAGGCGTGCTGGAAGTCTACGAGGGCGCCGAGCGCTTCGCCGCCGCCCGGGAAACCGCCCGCCAGCGGCGGGCCCACGGCATCGAAAGCCACCCCGTCCAGGGCGCCGAACTGGCCGAACTGCAGCCCGGCCTGGCGCCGCGCTTCACCCACGGCATGCTGGTGCCCCGCTGGCGCAACGTGGACGACCCCCAGGCGCTGGCCGTGGACATCGGCCTGCGGGCGCAGGCGCTCGGCGCCCGGCTGCTGCGCCGCGAGGTGCGCGCCGTCGAGCCCGCCGCCGCGGGCGCGCGCCTGCTGCTGGACGACGGCACCGCCCTGCAAGCGCGCCGGGTGGTGATCGCCGCCGGCGCCTGGTCGCACCGGCTGAGCCGCCCGCTGGGCGACCCCATCCCCCTGGAGACCGAGCGCGGCTACAACACGACCCTGCCGCCGGACGCGCTCGACCTGCGCCGCCAGATCACGTTTTCCGACCACGGCTTCGTGATCTCGCCCCTCACCTGCGGCATCCGCGTGGGCGGCGCCGTCGAGCTGGGCGGCCTGGAGCGCCCGCCCGACTACCGCCGCGCCCAGGCCATGCTGGACAAGGCCAAGGCCTTCCTGCCGGCGCTGCGCACCGAGGGCGGGGAGCAGTGGATGGGCTTCCGGCCCAGCCTGCCCGACTCGCTGCCGGTGATCGGCCGCGCGCGGCACCATCCGGACATCTTCTACGCCTTCGGCCACGGCCACCTGGGCCTGACCCAGTCGGCCGCCACCGCCTGCCTGATCCGCGACCTGGTCGGCGGCCAGCCCCCGGCCATCGATCCCGCTCCCTACCGGCCGGAACGCTTCTTCTGAGGACACATCATGCATCGCATCGCCATCCTGGATTCCCACACCGGCGGAGAGCCCACCCGGCTGGTGCTCGACGGCTTTCCCGACCTGGGCGGCGGCTCCATGGCCGAACGCCGCCGGCTGCTGGCCGAGCGGCACGACGCCTGGCGCAAGACCGTGATCCTGGAGCCGCGCGGCAGCGACGTGCTGGTCGGCGCCCTGCTGTGCGCGCCCGTGGATCCCGCCGCCACGGCCGGCGTGATCTTCTTCAACAACACCGGCTACCTGGGCATGTGCGGCCACGGCACCATCGGCCTGCTGGCCTCGCTCGCCTGGCTGGACCGCATCGAGCCGGGCGAGCACCGCATCGAGACCCCGGTGGGCACCGTCACCGCCACGCTGCACGAGGACGGCTCGGTCGGCGTGCGCAACGTCCCCGCCTACCGCCACCGCAAGGCGGTCGCCGTGGACGTCCCCGGCCACGGCACCGTGCGCGGCGACATCGCCTGGGGCGGCAACTGGTTCTTCCTGGTGGACGCCCCCGACCGCGTGGTGCCCGGCGCGGACCGGGCCGCGCTGACGGAATACGCCTGGGCCATCTGCCAGGCCCTGGACGCCCAGGGCATCCGCGGGCGCGGCGACGCGCGCATCGACCACATCGAGCTCTTCGGCGCCGACGAGGACGCCGACAGCCGCAACTTCGTGCTGTGTCCCGGCAAGGCCTACGACCGCTCGCCCTGCGGCACCGGCACCAGCGCCAAGCTCGCCTGCCTGGCCGCCGACGGCAAGCTCGCGCCGGGGCAGGTCTGGCGCCAGTCCAGTATCATTGGCAGTCAGTTCGAGGCCAGCTACGAGCCGGGCGAGGACGGCGAGGTCGTCCCGACTCTGCGCGGGCGCGCCCACATCAGCGGCGAAACCACCCTGATCCTGCAGGACGACGACCCCTTCCGCTGGGGCATCGAACCGCAGTCCTGATTCCATGACATCCGCATCCCCCACCGTCAAGATCCGCGCCACCGAGGCGGCCTACGACCGCATCGAGCAGATGATCGCCACGCTGCAGCTGGAACCCAACCAGCCCATCGTGGAAAGCGACCTGATCCAGATGACCGGCCTGGGCCGCACGCCCATCCGCGAAGCCCTGATGCGGCTGATCGCCAGCGGCCTGATCGAGCAGCAGCCGCGGCGCGGGCTGCGCGTGAGCGAGATCCGCATCGCGGAGCACCTGATCCTGATCGAGACGCGGCGGGTGCTGGAACGCCTGATCGCCGGATCGGCGGCGCGCCGCGCCACGGCGGGGCAGCGCGCCGCGCTGCTGCAGTGCGCGCACGACATGACGGAGGCCGCGCGCCGCGGCGACCTGGAAGGCTACATGCGGGCCGACCAGGCGCTGGACCGCGTGACCCACGAGGCCAGCCGCAATCCCTACGCGGTGCAGGCGATCATCCCGATGATCATCCAGTGCCGGCGCTTCTGGTACGCCTACCAGCACGAAGGCGACCTGGAACGCGGCGCCCGCTGCCACCTGATGCTGGCCGAGGGCATCCACGCCAACGACCCGGACCGCGCCATCGCCGGCGCGGACGCGCTGATGGACTATCTGACGGAATTCACCCACACCGTCATCGAAGGATGAAAAAGGCGCCTTACGGCGCCTTTTTCATCCTCAGTTCACATACCAGATCGTCTTGACCTGCTGGTACTGGTCCAGGGCTTCCAGGCCGTTGTCGCGGCCGCCGAAGCCGGACTGCTTGTAGCCGCCGAAGGGGGTGGTGATGTCGCCTTCCGAGAAGCCGTTGACCGACACCGTGCCCGCCTGGATGGCGCGCGCCACGCGCTGGGCGCGGCCCACGTCGCGGGTGTACAGGGACGCGGCCAGGCCGTAGTTGCTGTCGTTGGCCAGTTCGATGGCCTCGGCCTCGGTCTCGAAGGTGGACACGGCCAGGATGGGGCCGAAGACCTCTTCGCGGAACAGGCGCGATTCGCGCGTGACGCCGTCGAAGATGGTCGGTTCGACGTACCAGCCGCTGCCCAGCTCCGCATGGATGCGGCCGCCGTGCGCCAGGCGCGCGCCCTCGGCCGCCGCGCCTTCCAGGAAACCGCGCACCTTGTCGAAGTGCGCGCGCTCGACCATGGGGCCGATCTGCACGGACTCGTCCGTGGGCAGGCCGACCTTCCAGTCCGACAGGCGGGCGCGCAGGCGGTCCAGTACGGCGTCCTTGACGCCCGCCTGGACGATCAGGCGCGAGCCGCAGCTGCAGTTCTCGCCCATGTTCCAGAAGGCGGCGGCCAGCACGTGGTCCACCAGTCCGTCCAGGTCCGCGTCCTCGAAGATCACCTGCGGGCTCTTGCCGCCGCATTCCAGGACGATCTCCTTCAGGTTGCTCTCGGCCGAGTATTTCAGGAAATAGCGGCCGACCTCGGTGGAGCCGGTGAAGGACACCACGTCCACGTCCATGTGGCGGCCGAGCGCCTGGCCGACTTCCTCGCCCAGGCCGGTCACCAGCTGCAGCGCGGCGGCCGGGACGCCGGCCTCGTGGGCCAGCTGGGTCATGCGGTAGGCGCTCAGGGAAGTGAGCTCGGCCGGCTTGACGATGACCGAATTGCCGGCCGCCAGCGCGGGCGCGACCTTCCAGGCGTACATCTGGGCGGGGAAGTTCCAGGGCAGCACGGCCCCCACCACGCCGATGGGCTCCTTGACGATCAGGCCCGTGGCGGCCGGCCCGGTCGGGGCGATGCGGCCGAAGCACTTGTCGATGGCCTCGGCGTACCAGCGGAAGGTGTCCAGCGTGGCCGGCAGGTCCGTGTTCAGGCATTCGGTGATCGGCTTGCCGGCGTCGATGCAGTCCAGCGCCGCCAGTTCCTCGGCGTGGGCCTCCATCAGGTCGGCCCAGGCCAGCAGCACGCGCTTGCGTTCCGCGGGGGCGCGCTGCGACCATTCGCCGGACTTGAAGCTGGCGCGCGCCACGCGCACCGCCAGGTCCACGTCGGCGGCGGTGCCCGATTCCAGGGCGCCGATCACGCTGTTGTCGATCGGCGTGGTGTTGTCCATCCGGACGCCCGGCACGTCGTGGCCGGGGATCAGGTGTCCGGCCCACAGGCTGCCCGCGCGGGCCTGGGCGAAAATCTGTTCCTTGGTTTGCGGCATGGCGGTCTCCTCAGCCCTGGTAGGCGTCCAGCAGCGCCAGGAAGGCGCGTTCGTCCTGTTCCGGCAGCGGCGCCAGCGGCAGGCGCACCGGGCCGGCCTCGATGCCGTGGCGGCGGCAGCCGAGCTTGGCCTTCTGGTTGTAGTCGCCGGATTCCATGGACTGGATCACGGGATACATGGCGCTCATCAGGCGGCGCACCTCATCCCAGCGGCCTTCGCCCGCGGCCTTGACCATCGCGGCCTGCTCGGCCGGGAAGACGTTGGCGCCGCCGCTGATCCAGCTGCGCACGCCCCAGAACAGGAAGTCGGCCGCCATGTCGTCGGAGCCGCTGATGATCTGGAAATCCGGGATGCCGGCCTGGATCAGGGCCAGGGCGCGGTTGAAGCTGCCGCTGCTTTCCTTGATGCCGACGATGTTGGGGATGCGCGCGAGTTCGATCACCGTGTCCACGGCGATCTGCACGCCCACCCGCGCCGGGAAGTCGTACATGATGATGGGCAGCTGCGTGGCCTGCGCGACCGTGCGGAAGTGCTGCGCGATGCCGGCCTGCTCGGGCAGGCTGTAGGGCGGCGTGGACAGCATCAGGCCGTCGTAGCCCAGCGCCTCGGCCTGGTGCGCGTTGCGGATGGCCTGGGTCGTGGACAGGGCGTTGATGCCGGCGATCGCCGTCACGCGGCCGCGCGCGGCCTCGGCCACCGTGCTCAGCACCAGCTCGCGTTCCTCGTCCTCCAGCGCATAGTATTCGCCCGTGGTGCCGCAGGCCACGATGCCGGCGACGCCGGCCTCGATGAAGCGCTCCACCAGCCGGCGCAGCGCGTCGGCGTCGACGCGGCCGTCCGCCGCGAAGGGGGTGACGATGGGAACCAGGACTCCTTCGGTGTTCATGTGCTTTTCCTAAAACAAAAAGGCTGCCCGCGGACCGGGCGGGAACGGGGCGCGAGGCCCCGCGGTCGGATTCAGAACCCCACGACGCGCTGCGGCAGCCAGGTGGCCAGGGCCGGGAACAGCACCACCAGCGCCAGGGTGGCGATCTGGACCAGGATGAAGGGCACCACGCCCTTGCAGACCTGGCCGTATTTCATGTCCGGCGGCGCGATCGACAGCAGGTAGAAGATCGAGGACGCCATGGGCGGGGTCAGGTAGCTGGTCTGGATGACGATGATCACCAGCGTGCCGAACCAGATCGGATCCACCCCGGCCGCCGTCAGCACGGGCAGGAACAGCGGCACGCAGATCAGCACGTTGGCGGTCCAGTCCAGCACGAAGCCCAGCAGGAACACGATGAACAGGAACAGCACCAGGGTGCCCGGCAGGCCCAGGCCCATGTCGGAGATCAGCCCCTGGATCAGGCGCGAGCCGCCATTGGCCGCGAAAATCCCCGTGAACATGATACCGCCGGCCACGATCAGCAGGATCATGGCGGAGATCCGCACCGTGATCGCCAGCGATTCCCGCATCACGCCCAGGCTGAACCTGCCATAGCAGATGCACAGGATCAGCGCGCCGATCGCGCCGACCGCCGCGGCCTCGGTGGGCGAGGCGATGCCGGCCATCAGCGAGCCCAGCACGGCCACGATCAGCAGCATGGTCGGCAGCAGGCCGCTGAACGTGATCTTCAGTTTTTCCATCACCGGCAGGCGCATGTCCGGGTCGTCGGCCCGGGGGCCTTTTTTCGGGTCCAGGATGCAGACGGCGATGATGTACAGGATGAACAGCCCCACCATCACCAGCCCCGGGAACAGCATGGCGGCGAACAGCTCGCCCACGGAGATCTGCGCCAGCGAGGCGTACACCACGGCCACCACCGAGGGCGGGATCATGGTGCCCAGCGAGCCGCCCGCGCAGATGGTGCCGGCGATCAGCGAGTTGTCGTAGCGGAAGCGCTGCATGGCCGGAATGGCCATCAGGCCCACCATGACCTCGACCGCGCCCACCACGCCGGCGGCGGCGGCGAACGTGGCCCCCATGGCGATGGTCGCCACGGCCAGGCCTCCGGGCAGCCGCCCCAGCCACAGCTGCATGGTGCGGAACAGCCGCGCGGCGATGCCGGAGCGCTCCAGGATCGCGCCCATGAGCACGAACATGGGGATGGCCGACAGGATGTAGTTGGTGGCGGCCGAATACAGGCCGCCGTAGAGCTGGTTGAACACCTGGTCGCCGAAGGCGAACCAGCCCGCGATCACGGCGGGGATGATGAGGGAAAAGGAAACCGGGATGCCCAGGAAGATGAGCAGGAACATCCCCGGAAACATCAGGGCGGCGATGGTCGGATTCATCAGTGGTCCTTCCGGGCGGCGGAATCCAGGCCGCGGAAGGCCTGCAGGCCCCCCACCGCCAATTGCAGGGTCAGGGCGATCAGCCCGAGCGCGATGCACAGGTAGAACGGCCACATCAGCGGCGCCCAGGGGCTGACCGTCTCCACCTCGTGCAGCACCCAGGCCCGCCAGGTGTGCGATACGGCGATCCAGGACAGCATCCCGAAGAACGGCGCCAGGATCAGCAGGTAGGCGATGCCCTGGACTCCGCGGTTGAAGCGGACGGGCAGGCGGTTGCGCAGCACGTCGATGCGGATGTGGGCGTCTTCCCGCAGGACGTAGGCCACGCCCAGCAGGAAGACGGCGCCATTGGCCATGTAGGCGATGTCGAAGGCCCAGGCCGTGGGCGCGTCGAACACGTAGCGGGCGGCCACCTCGTAGACCATGGCCACGGTCAGGACGGCCGCCGCCACGCTGGCCAGCTGGGAGGCGCACCAGGACACGCCGTTCGCAAATCGGGTCAGGACATCGAGCATCTCGGCCTCGCTGGGTGCAGTCGCGGATCGGCCGCGGATCAATCGCGGATCAGGTAGCCGCTCTCGGCCTTCCAGCGCTTGTGATAGGCCTCGTATTCGGCCAGCACCTCGGCCATGTCCGGCTTGCCGGCGGCCTTCTGCGCCTCGGCCGTCTTGTGCATCCAGTCGTAGCCCGCGTCGGACAGCTGCTTCACGAACTCGGGACTGAGCGTGATGATCTCGTTGCGGCCGCTGCGGTACTTTTCCATGGCCTTCATGTCCGCGTCATAGAAATAGTCCAGGCTCTGCTCGGTGGTCAGGTGGGCGGCGGCCTCGATCAGCGGCTTCAGTTCCGCGGGCACCTTGTCCCAGGTGTCCTGCTTCACGACCACTTCCCACATGAAGGTCGGCTGGTGCACGCCCGGCACGACAATGTACTTGGCGGCCTGGTGGAAGCCTTCCGGCATGTTGGCCGACGGCGGCGCCCATTCCACGGCGTCCACGCCCTTGCGCTGCAGCAGCGTGTAGGTCTCGCCCGGCGGCACCACGGTCGGCACGGCGCCGAAATAGTCGCGCATCACTTCCGCCCAGGGGCCGGAGGTGCGGTATTTCAGGCCCTTGAGGTCTTCCGCGCCGCGGATGGGCTTGTTGGCATGCGCCAGGATCTCGGAAGATCCGATGCCGACGATCATGGTCTTCAGGCCCTGGCCGGCGCGCAGCTTTTCCAGCCTTTCCTTGCCGCCGCCCTGGTACAGCCAGGCCTTGTAGGCGTCCGGCCCCATGCCGCCGGGGAAGCCCGAGAAAATGGCGTTCTGCGGGTCCTGGTTGACCAGGTAGCTGGAGGTGGAATGGCCCGCCTCGACCACGCCGTCGCGCACCGCGTCGAACACCTTCAGGGCCGGCACGATGACCCCGGCGCCGAAGGGCTGGATCTCGACCCGGCCCGCCGTCAGGGTCTTGACGTTGGCGGCGAAGCGCTCCAGGAAATTCTGGTAGAAGGGCGAACCCTCGGGCACCGAGGTCGGTACGCGCCAGGTCACGTCGGCCGCCGAGGCGGCGCCCATCGCGCACATCGTGAAGGCCGCCACGGCCAGGCTGCGAAACATTTTCTTCATGGTCTCCCCCTTGGATATGGAATACGCGACGGCCCTCCAGGCATGCGCGCTGGCGCCAGTCTAATATCCACTAAATATATTTACAACATATCAAGGGTAAATACCGATGCCGCCGGCGGGGGAAAGCGGTCGTCCGGGGGAGGAGGAAGGAGAGGAAGCGGCCGGGTGCGGGCCGTGGCCGTGGCCGTGGCCGTGGCCGTGGCCGTGGCTGTGGCTGGGGAGGCGGGAGGCGGGAGGCGGATTATGCTAGCCTCCCTCTCCTCACTTCACCGGAGCCACGCCATGCCGACCATGCACATCGAATTGTTCGAGGGCCGCACCCCCGAAAAGAAACGCGAACTCGTCCGCGCCCTGACCGAACGCACCTGCGAAGTCCTGGGCTGCGCGCCGGAATCGGTGGACATCATCCTGACGGAGATCAGCAAGGACCGCTGGGCCACAGGCGGCGTGTTCTGGTCCGAAAAGAACTGATTCCGCCCGGGCGGAACGCCCGCGCGATCCTCGGGTCGGCGGACGGCATCCCCGCCGACCCCGCGCCTCCGGCCGCCGGGCGGATCGGCCCCGGGGCCGGACGGACCCGGCGCATCGCCGTCACTGGCCGACCATGCGCTCGACCTTCTGGCGCAGTTCGGGATTCTCGCGCACGGCGCGGCTGATGCCGTTGTATTCGGCGACGCTCATGCCACCCGCTTCGACCTGGTCCACCATCTTCTGGTCGGCCTCGACGCGGACCGCCTGCTTGGCCGGCTCGTCCTGGGCGGCCTCGAGCTTGGGCTGATATTCCGCCGCCACGGCGCTGACCTTGCGCACGGCGGCCGCATAACGCTGCAGCTGCTCGTCGGTCGGCTGGTCCACGGCCTCGTAGGCCGTCTGCGCGCCCGCCGTCCGGGGCACCGCCAAAGGACCCGCCAAGCCCAACGCGATAACGGACGCGGCTAGCCCGGAAATTTCGTCAGGCGGGTAAAAAGGAATAGGCGATTCTTGCCCGAGGGCTTATGGTTATTGGTTCTCA
>OFIS01000150.1_pt1 | contig 72990 bp, 75 predicted proteins | sample 1775071 | NCBI WGS metagenome assembly OFIS01 (sample SAMN08195774, study PRJEB24354) | sludge metagenome | isolation source: sludge from phenol fed wastewater aerobic bioreactor C | place: India: Nagpur | collected 2016-09-17
GTTCTTCACCGACGATCCCGCGCTGGGGCGGCGGGCGATGGATGGGTGAAGAGCGGGAAGCGAGTGGAGAGGAGCGGCCCGTCAATTGTCTACCTTGCTTGCTCGACCGGTTGCTACAGGAATCTTTGGTGCAGATATGCAGGTGGCACTTGTCAATGATGGTCCGGTGACGATAGTGATGGACACAAAAAACAGAGAGTAGTACATGATTTTTGATGATACCTATTTTATGAAAGAGGCATTGCGTCAGGCGCGCCTTGCTTTCGACAAAGATGAAGTGCCCGTGGGTGCGGTGATTGTATGGGATAACAAGATCATTGCAAGAGGTCATAATCAGGTGGAAATGCTCAATGACAGCACCGCACATGCAGAGATGATCGCCATGACCGCTGCCTTTAATCAGATAGGGAGTAAATACTTGCCGGAAGCTACCTTGTACGTAACATTGGAGCCCTGCCTGATGTGCTGTGGCGCGATGTATTGGAGCAAGCTGGGCAGAATAGTCTATGGTGCGCAGGATGAGAAGAATGGTTATCGAAAAACGACAGGCAGCAATAATCCTTTCCATCCGAAAACAGAGATCCTGCATGGAATTCTTTCGGAGGAATGTGCTCAGTTGATGAAAGACTTTTTTAAGCGCAAGCGATGAATCAATTACTGCATTGGCATAGCGTGGAAGGCATGGGTATGGATGATCTGCCCGAAGGAAAAGTGGTGGAGCTTACGCTCAACGGCAAAAAGCTATGCCTGCTCAGGAAACAGGATCAAATTTTTGCCTTTGCAGCTACGTGTCCGCACCAGAGCGCGCGGCTTTGCGAAGGCTGGATGGATGCGCGGGGGCATGTTGTTTGTCCTTTGCATCATTATCGTTTCGATCCTGCCAACGGGCGCAATACCAGTGGAGAAGGTTATAAATTGCGCACGTATCCGCTGGAGGTACGCGAAGGAATTTTTTACGTAGGTTTTTTAGACTAAGCAACATGCAACACCCACCATATTTAAAGAAAGGATCTGTTATTGGCATTACCTGTCCTGCAGGTTATGTATCTAACGATAGAGTTGCCGGCGCCATAGACGTCTTGCAGCTCTGGGGTTTTCGCGTGAAGGTGGGTGCCACCGTAGGCAGCGAGTACCATTATTTTTCGGGCACAGACGAAGAGCGACTCAACGATTTGCAAATGATGCTCGACGACCCGGGAATAGATGCGATACTTATGGGCAGAGGTGGCTATGGGATGTCGCGAATTATTGATCAGCTCAGCTTTGCAAAATTTGCCGCGCGTCCTAAGTGGATTTGCGGATTCAGCGACATTACTGTTTTGCACAATCATGTGCAGGCACTGCTGGGCACGCCCACGCTGCACAGTCCCATGTGTGGCGCATTCAAGCCGGAGACGGTCAACACAGAACACATCCGGCAATTTTATGCTGCACTTACCGGCGAGAATATTTTTTACCATCTTCCTCCATCGCCTTTCAACAGACTTGGTACCTGTGAGGGCATTGTCACCGGCGGTAATCTCGCCATATTGGCTCATCTCACTGGCTCTGCTTCCGAAGTGAATACGGAAGGTACGTTGCTGTTTATTGAAGATGTTGGCGAGCATTTGTATCAGATAGACCGGATGCTGCTGAACCTGAAGCGTGCCGGAAAATTGGAGCAGCTTAAAGGCTTGTTGGTAGGGAGCTTTACTGAAACCGAAGATACAGAACGCCCCTTCGGACAAACGCTGGAGCAAATTATTTTCGATAAAGTGCGGGAGTACGATTATCCGGTTTGCTTCCATCTTCCCTGCGGTCATCAGGACGAAAATTATACGCTCACGCTGGGTATGCAGCACCGGCTCATCGTCAACGAACAAGGAGGTTTGCTGGAGCTCAGGCATCCGATGGTTTAATGCGGAAATTCCTTTTTCCAGGCAGCTATGCCGCCGCGCAGGTTGTACAGATTGCTAAAGCCCTTTGCTTCCAGACGTTGAATGGCGATAGCACTACGAACGCCTTTTTCGCAATAAAAAACTACGGGAATTTCTTTGTCTATTTCATGGGTTTGCTGCATCAACTCGCCCAAAGGAATGTGCTTGCCGCCGATATTAAACGCTTTCCTTTCGAAGGGCTCGCGGACGTCTATCAGAATTAATTTTCTGTCGCCTTCTATCCATTTTTTCAACTGATTTGACGAGAGCTCTTTCAATTGCACGTTGACTTTTTTTAAAATGAAGTTTGGACCTTTTTAAATAATTTTATTGAAATGCCTTTTATGTCGCTTAACTATGTTTCAGATAACGCGGGCAATCCTATAGCCGTACAAATACCCATTGAAGATTGGGTACGCATCAAAGATAAATATCCCGATGTAGATGATTTCGGTAGCGATGTGCCAGAGTGGCAAAAAGAAATTGTTGGACAGCGTCTTAATTCAATTGAAGAAGATGCCTCGCACGTAAGGTCCATTGATGATCTTTTTGATGAGCCAGATAATTCGTGATGACAGTGGGCTATTCCCTCTATTCCCATGAAGAAGTGAGGCAAGATATTGCCAACGCCGAAGCTTATTACAATCAGCAGCAGATTCAACTTGGCAAACGCTTCCGTGATGATGTTCGAAATGCAATTTATCGCTTAAAGAATCATCCGCATGTCCACGCTATTCGCTATCAAAAAAATCCGCTTAGCCCATACAGATGTTTTCCCTTTTTCTATTCATTATTACATTGACGAAAAAAATACATCGGTGATCGTGTTGGCTGTTCTACACAATAGGGGAAACTACAAAACTGTCACCCAAAGGCATAAATGATCATTGTGCCGTTAGCGCTTGCCACAACATATCTTTCAGCTTGTCTATGTTGATATGGGCAACTGAGGAAATAAAAATATGCGGAACGTTTTTGGGCAAGGTCGCTTCCACTTCTGTTTTTAACTCTTCGTCCAGCATTTCACTTTTACTGATGGCGAGGATAATTTTCTTATCGAGCAGTTCCGGGTTATATTCTTCCAGTTCGTTGTAAAGAATCCTGAACTCCTTCGCGTGATCGTTGCTATCTGCCGGAATAACAAAGAGCAGTACAGAATTCCGTTCGATATGCCTTAGGAAACGATGCCCCAATCCTTTTCCTTCTGCCGCACCTTCTATAATGCCCGGAAGGTCTGCCATGCAGAAAGACCGGTTGTCGCGATAAGAAACAATGCCGAGTTGAGGATTGATGGTTGTAAACGCATAATCGGCAATCTTGGGTTTTGCCGCACTTACTACAGAGAGCAGGGTGGACTTTCCCGCATTCGGAAATCCAACAAGTCCTACATCAGCCAGTATTTTGAGCTCGAGGTATTTATAGCCTTCAATGCCGGGCTCACCGGGTTGTGCATGTTCCGGCGCCGGATTGGTTGGTGTAGCAAAATTGCTGTTGCCCAATCCACCTCGACCGCCGGGCAACCAGATCACTTCCTGTCCGTCTTCCAGAATTTCTGCTTCTATGGTGCCGGTCTCTTCATCTTTTGCAACTGTACCCAGTGGCACTTCAATGATCACATCTTTTCCATCGCGACCGGTACAGTTATTCTTGCTTCCGTTTTCGCCATTTTCGGCATGAACATTTTTGTAGTATCGAAGATGGAGCAAAGTCCAGAGCTGCGCATTGCCGCGGAGTATGATGTGTCCGCCTCTTCCGCCGTCGCCACCATCGGGTCCTGCTTTGGGGTTGAATTTGGTTCGTGCGAAATGAGAACTGCCCGCTCCGCCTTTTCCTGAGCGGCAAAATATCCTTATGTAGTCTACAAAATTTCCTTTCTCCACTATGCTGGCTGCAGATATTTTTCTATCTCTTTGGTTATGAGTCTGAAGGTTTCATCAATAGAGCTGTCGCCTTTCAGGCGCTCCAGTTTTCCGTGCGAATGGTAGTAACCGGCTACGGGCTCTGTCTTGGCAAAATATTCTTTGATGCGTTTTACAATTACTTCTTCGGTATCGTCCGTGCGGCCTGATGTTTCGCCTCTGCCAATCAGTCTGCGGGTAAGTTCCTCCTCCGGCACTTCAAGTGACAGCACAAGATGAATTTCCGTGTTTTTAAATTCCAGCAATTTGTCGAGTGCTTCAGCCTGTGCTTTGGTACGCGGAAAACCGTCGAAAATAAATCCGCGTGCATTGGGCGATTCGTCAATCTTACCACTGATCATTCCTATCACTACCTCGTCGGGCACCAAAAGACCCTGATCCATGTAGCGTCTGGCTTCTACGCCCAGCGGCGTCTGCCGGCTCACTTCATCGCGCAGCAAATCTCCGGTGGAAATATGCTGCAGTTGAAAAGTGGAAACAATGTTTGCTGACTGCGTACCCTTTCCACTACCCGGAGGACCAAACAAAATAAGATTGAACATAAAGCTGTAATAATGTTGACGGCACAAAAATAAGATTATGCAACAATTAGCCTAATAAAGCTGAAACGCGGAGGGTGCTGCCCGCTACAGCATTGATCGGATTGCTCAAAAAAATGATGGTTAGTGCGGCGCCCTTTGTAGCGCGCGGCTTGCCTCTTCTGCTGTAAGTGCCCTGCATGCGCCGGGCGCTAATCCCTCAAGGGTCAGTGCACCGATGCTGTATCTTACCAGCCGAAGGGTAGGATAGCCTACTGCTGCAGTCATTTTTCTCACTTGTCTGTTCTTTCCCTCCGTCATCGTGATGGTTATCCAGCAGTCGGGCACCGTTTTGCGAAACCGAACCGGTGGGTTTCTTTCAAAAAGAACAGGCGCTGTGCTGAATTTTTTTACCACGGCCGGAGCAGTACGATGTTTTATTCCCTGCACAGAAATGACGACACCCGTCTCCAACTGTTGCATAGCCTCTTCCGAAATATCGCCTTCCACTTGCACCCAATAGTTTCGTTGATGTTTATATCGTGGTTCGAGTAACTGATGCGTCAATCTTTTATCGTTGGTCAACAGTAAAAGACCTTCGCTATCATAATCCAATCTGCCTACGGGATAAACATCTTTAGGTAAGAAGCTCAGAAAATCTGCGAGTGTTTTCTTTTCATCCTGCGGTGAAAACTGAGTGAGTACCTGAAAGGGTTTGTTGAAAAGAAAGTAATGAAGCATCGTACAAGCATAAGCTGAAAACCGCTACGGGCAAGGGCTTCAGCGAGTGTAAATAAAAAGTCCGGCGAGTTGTGATCAGCCGGACTCTTATAAGGATGGGTTAGTAAGTACAATCCTGACACAATATTAAAAAGAATTTCAACGACTAAAAAAAAATCTTGCAAATATTTTTCTGATGTTGAAAACTTGTGAACAAGCATAATTGCCTTGCAATAAAATCAAGCGTGTAGGGTGGTGATTACAGACGTACATTTTTGCTGTGTTGTGTCCCATGCTGCAACTAAAAAATCGGGTATGAGGTGCGTGAAAAAATCCTTTGACAAATAGGCAAGAGCATTTTGTGCAAAGGCATGGTGAGGTGTCCGGGCATGAGCCGCAAACTTTGTTACGTCCGTGTTTCTGCTGTTGGAGAAAGTTACCAGTCCTTGTCCATTTTTATTTTCACTGCCTTGCCTTTTTCCTTTTTGTCGTGAAGCTTTTTTTCTTCCTGCGCTAAGGCATCAAGCAATTGATCAGCCTGCTCTTTGCTGAGCTTGCTGGGCTGTGGCTGTGGTCGCTGATCGTCCTGATTCTTCTGCTGGTTCTGATCTTGTTGCTCATCTTTCTGATCTTGTTGCTGGTCCTTTTTGTCCTGCTGCTTTTCCTTGTCCTGGTTTTGCTGATCTTTATTCTGCTGGTCTTTGTTTTGCTCTTTGTTGTCTTTCTGATTCTGGTCTTTATTCTGCTGATCCTTGTTTTTATCCTGATTGTTTTTGTCGCCGCCGCCCTGATTTTTTTTCATCATGGCCCTGGCATAAGAGAGGTTGTACTTCGCAGCTTCGTCATTAGGATTAAGGCGCAATGCCTCTTTGTACGCGTTTATTGCCTCTTCCCATTTTTGTTCGGCCATGTACGTGTTACCGATATTATAGCTGGCGTTTCCCTTCACCTGTTTGTCTGTAGTATTTTTTGCAGCAGCGTTCATCGCTTTCCTCGAAGCGTCGAAGTTTTTTTGCTGATAGAGCGCATTGCCGAGGTTAAAAATTCCGGGTGTAAAAACCGGGTTTTTAGTAAGCGCCTGCTGATAGGCTGCCGCGGCTTCCTTGTACTTTTTTTGTTGATACAAATCGTTGCCTTTGCGCACCTGGGTTCTCTGGGCCATCGCCGGCTGTGCCAGCACGCAAAGCAACAGAATGATGATACTACCTGCTCTGCTCATCATGACTTCTTTTTGGTTTTTAGTTTACTACCGGGCAGCATCCATTCTGCAACCAGCAGTGCCAGTGCTATACCCAGAAAATACTGGAAGTAACTGCTGTAACTGCTATATACTACAGCGCCCAGACTTTTCTGCTCCATGCCGTCTATTTCATTCACCAGCTTTCCGGCAACGGCATCGGCATTGCGTAGCAGGCTGTAGGTACCGTTTCCTGCGGCAGCTATTTCTTTAAGCTCCTGTTCATTAAGTCGGCTCACTACGGGATTGCCTTGTTCGTCCAGTTTCACGGCATTGGTTTCCGGGTCAAAAAGGGTAGTGCCTTCCGGAGAACCAATACCGATGGTATGGATGATGATGCCTGCTGATGCTGCTGCACGGGCTTCGCTTTCTGCTCGTTCGTCATGGTCTTCGCCATCGGAAATGATCAGCAGAGTTTTGTATTTTTTTTCGTTTTGAGAAAAGGATTGCTGCGCCAGTTCTATCGCTTCGCTGATGACGGTACCCTGCGTGGGAACAAGGTCGGGTTTTACGTTCTGAAGCATCATTTTCATGGCGCTGTAGTCTATCGTCAGCGGCACCTGAAGATAGGCGCGCCCGGCAAAGACCACAAGGCCTACACGATCGTTCTTCAACTTATCCATCATGCTCATCACTAACTGCCTTGCACGCGATAGTCTGTCCGGCTGTATATCTTTTGCCAGCATGCTCTTACTCACATCGAGCGCCACAATTACATCCACACCTTTGCGTTGTATCTCTTCCGGTCCGGAGGCTTTTTGAAGATTGGCCCAACCGATAACAAGCAGGGCAAAAGCAACAAGCACCATCATGAACCTGAGCATGGGCCGGCCAGGAATGAAACCCAGCAATTGCGCGGAGACCAGTCTTTGCTCGCCCAGTTTCCTGAGTTTGTTTTTTCTCCACACCAGCATGCCGGCAAAAAGAATGGCCAATACCGGCAATAAGGCAAGAAAGTATAAGTGATCAATATGCTGAAAGCGAAACATCGGCCTTTTTGTATGAACGCAAATTTAGCAGCTCACTGTTTTTACAAAAATGTAAACATGGCTATTTTTAAATTCTTTAACAGGCCTGCGACGTCCGTCAATTTCACCTGCCCAAATCTTAATTTCGCGGTATGCATAATTATTTGGCGGGGCTCAATGAACAACAAAGGGTTGCGGTAGAACATATAGACGGGCCTTTGATGATAGTGGCCGGTGCAGGCAGTGGAAAGACTAAGGTGCTGACCACGCGTATCGCGCATCTCATGCATCATGGCGTGGACGCTTTCAATATTCTGGCCCTCACCTTTACCAACAAGGCAGCAGCAGAAATGAAGGAGCGTGTAGAGCATATCCTCGGCAATACTGAGGCGCGCAATCTTTATATCGGCACCTTCCACTCCGTGTTTGCCAGGATACTGAGGGCAGAAGCGACAAAGCTGGGCTACCCTTCCAATTTTACAATCTATGATACTGATGATGCCAAAGGGGTTTTAAAGAGCATCATCAATGAAATGAATCTCGACGATAAGCATTATAAGCCTGCTTATGTGTACAACAGAATATCGGCAGCAAAAAACAGTTTGGTGGATCCTGCGACCTATAAACAGGATTACCACATACAGCAGGAAGACGCCCGGAGCAACCGTCCGCTAATGGGCGATATCTACGATGCCTATGCGAAACGCTGCTTTAAAAACGGGGCAATGGATTTCGATGATCTGTTGTTCAAGATGTATTTGTTGCTGACCCATTTTCCGGATGTGCTCGCCAAGTATCAGCATCGCTTCCATTATATTTTGATCGATGAGTATCAGGATACCAATCTTGCACAATACCAGATCATAAAAATGCTGGGCGCCGTGCATGAGAATCTCTGCGTGGTGGGCGATGATGCGCAAAGTATTTACTCTTTTCGCGGAGCTACGGTACAAAACATACTTCAGTTTCAGGATGACTATGAGGATGTGAAAGTGGTGAAGCTGGAGCAAAATTATCGCAGTACACAGGCGATATTAAATGTGGCTAATACTATTATCTCGAATAATAAAAACCAGATACCCAAAGAGCTTTGGACCAGCAACAGTGAAGGCGAGAAGATAAAGCTGGTGCGTACACTTACAGACAATGATGAAGGACGATTTGTGGCTGACGCGATCACGGAAATGAAATTGCGCAATCATTACCACAATAAAGACTTTGCTATCCTTTACCGAACCAACGCACAGTCGCGGTCTTTTGAAGAAAGTCTTCGCCGGATGAATATTCCCTACAGGCTTTTCGGAGGGGTGTCGTTCTATCAGCGAAAGGAAGTGAAAGACTACCTGGCCTATCTGCGGGTGGTCGTCAATACGCGCGACGAAGAAAATCTTAAGCGTGTCATCAACTATCCCGCCAGAAGTATCGGCAAAACAAGCGTGGATAAGATCCTCATTGCGGCAAACCAGCGCGACATTACATTTTGGGAGGTGATACAAACACCCGAAATGGCCGGGCTGAAAGGCGCTTCGGCCCATGCGGTTGAAAACTTTGTGACGATGATCCGGGGTTTTCAGACCATGCTGGAGACACACAATGCCTACGATGTAGCATTTGCTGTGGGCAAGCGCACGGGTCTTGTGGCCGAACTCTACAATGACAAATCGGTGGAAGGACTGGCCCGCTACGAGAACGTTCAGGAACTACTGAACTCTATAAAGGAGTTTACAGAAACGCCCGATGAGCAAGGCGAACTTCTCGACAAAAGCCTTGGCAGCTATCTGCAACAAATCACCCTGCTCACCGATGCTGATCAGGACAAGGACGAGAATGCCGATGCAGTAAAGCTGATGACCATACACGCTGCAAAAGGACTGGAGTTTCCCTGTGTGTTTAATGTGGGCCTCGAGGAAAATCTATTTCCAAGTTCTATGAGTTTGTATGATCGCGCAGATCTGGAGGAAGAGAGAAGACTTTTCTATGTGGCGGTTACCCGGGCAAAAGAAAGACTATGGGTGACCTATGCTACTAGCCGTTACCGGTTTGGCAGCCTTGTGCAAAATGACCCGAGCAGGTTTATTGATGAAATTCCGGAGCAGTTTCTCGATCGCACATTTACTGGTATGAACAATCGTGCTGCAGGTTCGGTCAACGCATTTGGAAACATGCTCAATCAGTCGTTCGACAAAGTGCCTTCGCTGAAAAAGCTTGCCGATAAACTGCAGCAGCAAAAAGCAGAAACGGCCGCGCCCCACAAACCATCATCCGACTTCAGGCCCGATGATCCGGCGTTGCTTGAGACGGGCATGGAGATCGAACATCAGAAATTCGGCTTCGGTAAAATTCTGAATGTAGAAGGCGGAATGCACAACCGTATTGCCACCATAGATTTCGGCGCCGGGCATGGTCAGAAAAAGATCATGCTTAACTATGCCCGACTTCGGATTGTGAAGCCCGGGCAGTAGTCAGCTCGATCATCCCTGGTAACGCAGCAGGCGGCCTTCTCAATGGCACTTGAAATACTCAAACGGCTCTTTACAGTCGAGGCATCGGTATAATGCTTTACAGGCGGTGGCACCAAACCGGCTGATGGTTTCCGTATTTTGGGAGCCGCAGCGTGGACAGGCTACTTGCCTTTCTGCTGCAGCAATATCGCCGCAGGAAGAATGCGCAGGCGGAGCAATACCATACCTGCGCATTTTTTCTTTGGCTCCGTCACTCATCCAGTCGGTACTCCAGGCGGGGTCGTAAATCATCTTTACACTCACCGGTGCAATACCATGAGTTTCCAACGTTGCCTTTATATCGGCTTCGATGATGCCCATAGCCGGACAACCGGTGTAAGTAGGTGTGAGTATTACTTCCACACCCTGATCACTTACTACTACATCGCGGAGCATCCCTATTTCCTGAATGGTCACGACCGGAATTTCAGGATCGGCAATGGCAGAAAGCAAATCCAGAATCTGCTCTCTGTCGTATGCTGTGGTTGTTACCATTGTGCATCAGGATAAGCGCGTTGCAGGTATTGCATTTCGCTGAGCAAATGTCCCAGGTGTTCTGTATGTATGCCGTTGCGGCTTCCCGTCTGCATAAACTCGTCCTGCGGCTTTTGCAAGGTAGCCACCTGCAGCACATCATTAATGTATCCGGTCCATCGCTCCTGCATCCTGCTGATATCTACCGCAATGCCATCGGAAAGCAGTTGGCGATCCACTTCATCCATTTCAAACAATTCGCCGGTAAACATCCAGAGATCATTCACTGCTTTCTGCACACGCTCATGGCTTTCATCTGTGCCATTGCCCAGGCGGATGACCCAGTTGGCGGCATGTTCCAGATGGTAACGCACTTCTTTTAGCGTCTTGGCTGCAATGGCGGCAAGCGTAGTGTCGCGGCTGTTTTGCAATTCTGTAAACAAATCTTTTTCGAAAGCCGAAATGAACAATTGCCGCACCATCGTTACGCCGAAATCTCCATTGGGCTGCTCCATCAACAGATTGTTGTAATACTGCCGTTCACTGCGGCGATAAGCCAGCAGGTCTTCTGTGTTTCCCTTGCCTTCTACTTCACCCGCATATTTTAGTAATGCCTGTGCTCTTCCAATCATATCCAGCGCAAAGTTGGTGAGCGCCAGGTCTTCTTCTATAAAGGGTGCGTAGCTGCACCATTCTGAAAGGCGATGGGAAAGAATGAGCGCATTGTCGCCCCAGCGCAGCAGGTATTTGAATAAAGCTTCCTGTTGTGTCATGGTTAGATATGTTTTGCGCCTTCCGGCATGGTATAAAATGTAGGCAGGCGATAGATCTTATCGTTTGCAGGATCGAAGAGCATATCCGCATCTTCTGTAGTGGATGCCGCAATCGCTTCTGTGGGTACTACCCATATGCTGGTGCCTTCTCCTCGTCTGCTGTAGGTATCGCGTGCATTTTGTATCGCCATCTTCTTATCAGATGCATGGATGCTACCCTGATGAATGAAGTTGGCGCCGGGGCGGCTTTGCATAAAGACCTCCCAGCTTGGAAATTGATTGTCTTGTGACATGCTTGATATTTTTAGTTGTTTCTACTGATTTACTGAAATGGACCTATACTTGAGCTATTTCATTTTTGCTCTGTAGGCTTCTGCAGCTTCGCGCACCCAGGCGCCGTCGGCATGTACTTTTTTGTGATGGTCCATGCGTTGTTTGTTGCAGGGTCCGTGTCCGTTGATCACCCGGTAAAATTCTTCCCAGTTGATACGACCATGATCGTAGCTCTGATTTTCTTCATTCCATTTCATATCCGGGTCGGGCACGGTCAATCCTATCAGCTCTGCCTGCGGCACTGTTTTGTCAATAAATTTTTGGCGAAGTTCATCGTTGGTCTGCCTTTTAATTTTCCAGCGGAATGCATCTGCAGAGTGCGGTGAATCGCCATCGTGCGGACCGAACATCATCAGCGAGGGCCACCACCAGCGGTTCATAGCATCCTGTGCCATTTCGCGTTGCGCTTCTGTGCCTGCCATCATCTTTGCCATGATCTCATAACCCTGACGCTGATGGAAACTTTCTTCTTTGCAAATGCGCACCATGGCTCTACTATAAGGCGCGAAGGAAGTGCGTTGCAGCGATACCTGATTCACGATGGCAGCTCCATCCACCAGCCAGCCAATAGCACCAATGTCTGCCCAGTTGAGCGTGGGGTAGTTGAAGATGTTAGAATATTTGGCTTTGCCCGCATGCAGTTGTTCGATCATCTCATCGCGTGTGATGCCGAGTGTTTCGGCTGCGCTGTAGAGATACAGACCATGACCGCCTTCATCCTGAATTTTTGCCAGTAGTATTTGCTTGGCGCGCAGCGATGGGGCGCGTGTCACCCAGTTGCCTTCCGGCTGCATTCCTATTACTTCCGAGTGTGCATGCTGGGAAATCTGCCGTATCAAATGTTTGCGGTAGGCTTCCGGCATCCAGTCGCGCGGCTCTATGGCTTCGCCGCTCTGCACCCACTCTTCAAATTTCGCCAGGCGTTGTTCATCCTTTGGCGTAGTTGCAATGTTTTCCATTCGAATATTGTTTACTAATTCAATTATTGAAATTTCGGGTCACTATTCCATCGGCACATCGGCACATCAGCACATCAGCACATTAGCACATTAGCACATTCTCAAAGCGTTCCCCTCCTTGCCTGTTCTGCTTCTATGCTTTCAAAAAGTGCCTGAAAATTTCCTTTGCCAAATGATCTTGCACCTTTGCGTTGAATGATTTCGAAAAAGAGTGTCGGACGGTCTTCTACAGGCTTGGTGAATATTTGCAGCAAATAGCCTTCTTCATCGCGATCCACCATAATGCCGAGACTCTTCAATATGTTGAGGTCTTCTGCAATTTCACCCACACGATCGGCAACCGTATCGTAGTATGTGCCGGGCACATGCAGGAATTCCACACCACGCTTGCGCATTTCGGAAACGGTGAACACAATATCGTCTGTAGCAACAGCAATATGCTGGCATCCTGGTCCTTCATAGAAATCAAGATATTCCTCCACCTGGCTCTTCTTCAATCCGTGCGCAGGCTCGTTGATCGGGAATTTGATGCGTCCGTTTCCGTTGGTCATCACCTTGCTCATCAACGCTGTGTATTGGGTAGAAATATCCTTATCGTCAAAGGTGATCAGGTTGGCAAATCCCATTACACGAGCATAGAAATCTGCCCATTTGTTCATGCCTCCCAGCTCAACATTGCCCACCATATGATCCACATATTTCAGTCCCGTCCAGCCTGGGTTGTATTCGGATTCCCATTTTACAAAGCCGGGCATAAAGACGCCGTTGTAGTTCTTTCTTTCTACGAAAATGTGCACGGTTTCGCCATAAGTATGTATGCCTGCGCGAATGATGTCGCCATATTCATCAGATTCAACTACAGGTTCGAAATAGCTTTTCGCACCGCGCTTTGTTGTTTCTTCATAAGCTTTCACGGCATCGTCCACCCATAGTGCTATCACTTTAATGCCGTCGCCATGTTTTTTGATATGGTCTGAGATAGGATTGTTGGAATTCAGCGGAGTGGTCAGCACCAACCGGATTTTATCCTGAACCAGCACGTAAGAAACACGATCGCGCAAACCTGTTTCCAATCCGGCATATGCCAGCGATTGAAAGCCGAAGGCAGTCTTGTAAAAATGCGCTGCCTGCTTGGCATTGCCCACATACAGCTCAATGTAGTCTGTACCATTGATCGGCAGAAAATCTTCTGCTTTTTCGAAAATCTTTTCGAGTCCGTAATTATAATTTGTTACGTCTTTTAAAGTTGTAGTGTCCATCTGTTTCAGTTTTTGAAGGATGAATAATTATGGTTGATAAGCCCGCAGGCGATTATGATATTGATGGTCTTAGCTTATTAATTCTTCTTCCGACAGCCAGCTCATATAATAATCTTTTACTTCTATCTTCAGCGCTTCTTCGGTGATCATGACCGGCGCAAAAGGATCTATCATCACTGCCAGCTCTTCCGTTTCTTTTTTGCCAATGCTCCGTTCTATAGCACCCGGGTGCGGACCATGGGGTATGCCGCCCGGGTGAAGGGTGAGCTGTCCTTTCTGAATATTGTTGCGGCTCATAAAATCACCGTCCACGTAATAAAGAATTTCATCCGCATCAATATTGCTGTGGTGATATGGGGCAGGTATGGCATCGGGATGATAGTCGTATAGGCGCGGCACGAAGGAGCACACAACAAAGCCGGCATTCTCGAAGGTCTGGTGGATAGGCGGCGGCATGTGTACGCGACCGGTAATGGGCTCGAAGTTGAAAATGGAAAAAGTATAAGGATAATGATAGCCATCCCATCCCACTACATCAAACGGATGGTAGAGGTAAGTGTAAGGATAGATCATTCCTTTTTTCTTGATCAGGATGTCAAACTCACCTTTTTCGTCAATAGTCTGCAGGTCGGTGGGGCGCTTAATGTCGCGCTCGCAGAAAGGCGAATGTTCCAGCAACTGACCAAATTCGTTGCGATACCTTTTGGGTGTGAAGATGGGGCTGAAGGCTTCGATAAAGAGCAGCCGGTTGTCGGTAGTGTCGAAATCAATTTTATACACAGTGCCGCGCGGAATCACGATATAGTCGCCGTACTTAAACTTCAATTGTCCATACATTGTGTGTACGGTACCGCTGCCTTTATGGACGAAGATCATTTCATCGGCATCGGCATTCTTAAAAAAGTAGGGCGTTGATTTCATCGGGGCTGCAAGACCCACATTCAGCGAACCGTTTACAAACAGCACTTTTCTGCTTTGCAGATAATCTTCCGTTGGCGGTACTTCGAAGCCTTTAAAGCTCATCGCGTCAAGACTTTCCTGCAGCGCGATCTTTGGTTTTACAGAATAGGGTTTGTCCTTTTGTCGTACACAGGTTGGAGGATGAAGGTGATAGACCAATGAAGAGAGGCTGCTGAAGCCCTGCGTTCCCACTAATTCTTCCTGATATAATTTACCGTTTGGCTGACGAAAGACTACGTGACGTTTGTCTGGCACGTTTCCCAAAGAATGATAAAAAGGCATGATGCAATTTTTCTTTGGGCAATAGTAGAAGTAATGAAAAACGTGATTTATGACAGTCGTCAACTCAACTGCTGACCTTGCTCAGTTCGCTGCTTCTGCAAAAAAATATGCAGGACGGGTGGTCCTGCAATTCTCAACGTGTAAGGTGCTCATAGAGGCTTTGCTCTATTGTTTATAAAAATTTAATGCCAGCGGAGAGGTTTTAAAAAACTTTTTTTAATCAGTCTTCGTTCATGTACACTCTTTTCACTCGTTGAGAAATACCGGTCATTATTTCATAAGAAATGGTTTCTGCCCATTCTGCCAGCCGCGTCACCGGTAGTTCCGGGCCAAAGACAATTACTTCATCGCCTTCCGCTGCCTCGGGTATATGCGTTACATCTACCATGCACATATCCATACATACCGAACCCACCAAAGGCGCTTGCTGCCCATGAATCAACACATGCGCTTTACCATTGCCCAGCGCGCGCGGATATCCGTCGGCATAACCAATAGAGATGGTTGCTATTGTACTGTCGGTATCTAAGCGACCGCGGCGACCATAGCCCACCGTTTCGCCGGCAGCTACATTTTTTATCTGGGCTACCGTCGTTTTGAGTGTACTGATTTGTTTCAGCGATTGTTGCAGCGCCCCACTGCCGTCAATACCATACAAGCCGAGTCCCAGCCGCACCATGTCGAAGTGCAGCGAAGGATGCCGGGCTATTGCAGCACTGTTGCAGAGATGCATTAAGGGCTCGTAACCGATAGCCCCCGATATTTCCAACGACATGTTGCGAAACCGTTGTGCCTGCAACTCAGTAAATTCATCGAAGCCTGCATCCTCGCTTGCGGCAAGATGACTGAAAATGCTGGCTACTTTTATCAGCGAGGTTTGTTGCAAATGTGCGGTCAGCGCAGCGATCTCTTCTTCTACAAAGCCAAGCCGGTGCATTCCGGTATCCAGCTTTATGTGTACCGGATATTCCGCCACCTGCAGGGTTTTTGCCATGTCCAGAAAACTTTGCAGCGACCTAAGGTTATATATTTCGGGCTCCAGTTTCCACGCGATCATTCTATCGAACGACATTACATCCGGACTCATAACCATGATAGGCATAGTGATGCCGGCTTTGCGCAGAGCGATTCCCTCATCGGTATAAGCCACCGTGAGATAATCTACTCCGGAGAATTGCAGGAGATGTGCGATCTCATAGCTTCCGCTGCCGTAAGAAAAAGCTTTGACCATTGCCATTGTCTTTACGCCAGGTCTGAGCCTGCTGCGGAAAGTATTAAGGTTGTGTGTGAGCGCAGAAAGATTGATGGATAAAACGGTTTGATGAATTTTTTGTTCCAGCAGCCTGCCGATCTTTTCGAAGCGAAATGTCCTCGCGCCTTTGAGTAGCACGGCTTCATGGTCGAAACTCAGAAGATGAAATTTTTGAAGCAGTTCTTCTGCACTTTTGAAAAACACACTTCGTAGTTTTTTGTTGCTGCGGAAAAAAGAACGGTGCCTGTACAACGCAGGCCCCACACCGATGAAGCGCTGTATATGTTTTCGGCCCACCAGTTCGGCCACCTCTTCATACAGTTCTGCATCCGGTTTCCCCATTTGGAGCATATCCGAGAGGATGACCGTATGTTTGGTGTGTTGCTTTTGCTGCTGTAAAAAATCGAGCGCTATTTGCAGCGAAGTGAGGTCGGAATTATAAGTGTCGTTGATGATCGTGCACTCGTTGATACCCTGCCTGAGTTCCAGGCGCATGGCTACCGGATGCAGGCTGAGCATCCTGATGGCGATGGTCTTCTGCGGAACCTTGAGGTTCAGGAGCACACACCAGCAATGAATAGCGTTTTCTACCGACGCAGGATCGTTGAAGGGAATGGTGATGGAAATGCGTTCATCCCGATATTGCGCATCAATACTGGCGCTGTTGTGCGTGGTAACGATGTGCAGAATGCTGAGATCTGCGCTCTGTTTTTGCGACCAGGTAAAAATTTCAGGTAGTGCCTCTCCTTTATGCTGATCGAGAAACTGAGCTACCACTTCATGGATTTCCGTATGGTCGGCACAATAAATAAGCTGTTTTGCTTTTTTAAAAAGCATGAGCTTTTCACTTACTTTTTGCCGCCGGCTCAGAAAGCCTTCACTATGGGCTTCACCAATGTTGGTAAAAACGCCCAGTGTAGGCCGGATTATCTTTTGAAGTTTATCCATCTCTCCCGGTTGGGATATGCCGGCTTCGAAAATGGCAAGATCGTTGTCGGGCTCCATGAGCCAAACAGAAAGCGGTACGCCAATCTGGGAATTATAACTTTTAGGACTGCGTACAATATTGTACTGCTCGCCCAGCAATTGAAACAGCCATTCCTTAACGATGGTCTTTCCGTTGCTGCCGGTAATGCCGATGACAGGTATCTGAAACCGGTCGCGATAATGGGCCATGGCTGTTTGCAGTGCCGCCAGTGTGTCCTTTACCAGGATGAAATTGGCCGCAGGATAGGAAGCGGTGTTCACCGGTTGCTGAATAAGAAAATTGCGTACACCTTTCTCATAGGCTGCAGCGATAAAGTCGTGCCCGTTTCGACGGGCAGCAGGAAGTGCGATAAATAATGCCTGAGGAGGTCGGGTGATGCGACGGCTGTCGATAGCCAGTTCTTCGATTGAAAGATCCTGATGAAAACAAAGCCAACTGCCACCGCACCAGCTACAAAATTGCTCAATACTTACCATCACAGCAGAAAATCTCAGCAAGTTTACGACAATAGATTCATGGGAAAGTACCCTGTTACCGGGCAATCCAGGCTTCTGGGTTTTGAGCCGAAGATTTATCGTTGGCATTCACCTTCCACAGTTCGAAGTGCATCAGGTATTCGCCATTTTCATTGGCCATCACACTGCCGATATTTTGTTTCATAGCAATGGTTTGCCCTTTTTGAACAGATACAGATGCCAGTCGCGAATACACGGTGAAGAAACGTCCGTGATCCACCAAAATACACTGCCCCATACCGGGAACATTGAAAATTGTTTTGACCGTACCGCTAAACACCGCACGGGCACCGGCATTTGGAGCAGTTTGGATTTCTATACCGCTGTTCTCTGTTTCAATATTGTAAACCGGATGTTTATTAATTCCGAACCGCTCTGCAATAAAGCCTTTTTCTACGGGCCAGGGAAGTTTTCCGCGGTTGCTTTCGAAATTATTAGAGAGTTCTGCCACTTCGGGCGTAAGACTCAGGCTGTAGGAAGGGCGGCTAACATTAGCTGCCACCGGTCTGCTGGCTGTAGTCGTCACCGTGGGCTTCGAAGGAGTTTCTTTGGTATTGCCGGGAGCATTACCAGTGCTGCTGCCATTGATCGCAATGCCATTAGCTCCCCGGTTGTTTTCTGCCGCTGCCAAACGCTTTCGCTCTTCTTCTCTCCGTTTTCTTTCCTCTTCTTCTGCTTTGCGCCGGGCCAGTTCTATCTCTCGCTGAATCAGATTCTGTATCGTTCTTTCCAACTGGCGAAGAGAACGTTGGTTTTTTGCAATGGATGCAGACAGTTCTTTTTCCCTTCCCTTCAGCTCGCGCACTACCTTGTTAGTTTCATTCGCTTCTTTCTGCACTTCCTGTTTCTGCTGTTCCTGTGCCATCCGCAACACATCTTTCTGCGATTTCACCGTGTTCAGCACGTTGATTTTGTGCTCTATCTGTTTGTGGGTCACTCGTATCTGTTCGGCCTGCTCTTTACGATAGTCGCGATATTTCTTCAGGTACTTTAGCCTGCGTATAGCCTGATTAAAGTCGGAGGATGAAAACAGGAACGCAATCATGCTGTAGGAGCTGCGGTGTTTATACGCGTAGCGCACCGATTGTGCATAGCGCACTTTCAGCGTGCCCAGCTTGCGTTGCAGATCTGATATTTCTTTGGCAGAATACTGAATGTCTTTGTTGATGGCGCCAATTTCCTGGTTGATATTGCTGATCAGCTTCTGGCGCTCAGCCAGTTTGCTTTGCAGCGCGCGGAGTTGTGAAAGTGATGCTTTTTTGTCCTTTTTGGTGGCTTCGAGCTGATCCTGCGTTTCTTTGATCGACTGCAAAAGAGATTCTCTCCTTTTTTCCAGTTCGGCACGGTTGGAGGCGGTTTGCTGCGCCAGCGAACTAAGCGAGAAGAGCAGGAAGACAAGAATCGGGAAAAAGCGCATCAAAGGTTCCTTTGTGAGATGAAACAAAAATAGCCAAATATCCAGCCTATCCTAAAACCACCGGTCTTTTTAAGACGATTTTTGCGGCTTTTTTCACATTTATCTAAAGCCCATTTTTTTATTGGCTTTGCTTTGCTGATTTTTGTTTGAAATTAAGCCTATGCTGTATTCAATGACAGGTTTTGGCCGCGCGGAAGGTGTGGTGAATGGCCGGCAGGTGGTCGTGGAGATCAAGTCGCTCAATGGCAAGCAATTTGAAATGGTGACCAAATTGCCGCCCATACTCCGGTCTTACGAACTGGATATCCGCAACCTGCTCAACCGAATGCTCTTGCGCGGAAGCATAGACTTCAACATTGCCATAAGGCAGGAAGGCGCAACTAAGCCTATGACCATTAATACGGACCTTGCCATTTTCTATTACAAAGGAATGAAGCAGATTGCCGACCAACTGGGCCTGGCCGAAGACAATGTGCTCTCCACGCTCATGCGCATGCCCGAGGTGGTGGTGCCCGAAAGTGATGTGCTGCCGGAGGAAGAGTTTGCATCAGTGTCGAAAATTATTGAAGAGGCCGCCATGCTACTGATGGAACATCGCAAACATGAAGGCAGTGCGCTGCAAAAAGATCTTTCAGAAAAAATAAGCAATATAGAAGCATTGCTGGAACATATATTGCCTCTGGAAGCTCAGCGTACAGACAGAATCAGGACAAGACTTACCACTTCCCTCCGCGATGTGGTGGGGTCCGAAAACATAGATCCCAATCGTTTTGAGCAGGAACTGATCTTTTATATCGAGCGCATGGATTTTTCGGAAGAAAAAATGCGCCTGAAACAACACTGCACCTACTTTAATAACATTATTGCGCGGGAGGATATTTCCAATGGCAAGAAGCTGGGGTTTGTCCTTCAGGAGGTAGGCCGCGAGATCAATACCCTCGGAGCCAAAGCTAATAACGCCGATATTCAGCAGCTCGTCATCGGGATGAAGGACGAACTCGAAAAGGCCAAGGAACAGGTGCTGAACGTGCTGTAAACATTTCATTTTTTAAACGCATGCATTCTCTTTTTCGATTTACGCTGATTGCCTTTTGTTGCCTCCTGCTTGCCACGGCGGGTTGCATGAAGTCGCCTTATTTTCAAAAGGATGTGTCAGTGCCGCAATATGAATGGGCCTACAATTTTCAGCCCAGCTTCAAAGTAGATATTGAGGACACGGCGGCTCTATATAATCTCTATTTTATCATTCGTCATACCGAGGCCTACCCTTTTGCCAATCTCTGGATGTATGTATATACCAAAGAGCCCGGAGACAGCAGTTTCCAACGTTCGCGCATAGAAATTCCCCTTTCGGAGGCTTCCGGAAAGTGGCTGGGCCGTGGCATGGGTGAGGTGTATGAACAGCGAATGCCGATAACGCGCAACGACGCTCCGATGATTTTTAAAAAACCGGGCACCTACGAACTTAAGTTCGAACAAAACATGCGCGTCAATCCGCTACCGGAGGTATTGCAGGTAGGTCTCAGAATTGAAAAGCTGGGATATCGCCGGTAGCCACCCAGGCATTTTCCTTATTTTTAAGATTGCACATGCGCTACTTCAATGTTATCTATGGTTTGCTTTTTGCCTACACAGTAGCGGCATTGGTTTTTTGGGGCCTTAGCCTCAATAGACAGAGCAAGGTGATCTACGATCTGGAGCTGATACACCTGCGTACCACGATAGACAGTGTCCGCCATCCGGCCGAGTTTGCCCGTCAGGCAGAACTGAGTGCCGCCAAGCGCGAGCGACGTAAAAAGCAATACATAGGCGAGGGCAGCACATTTTTGCTCGTCATCCTTATTGGTGGCGCCATAGTTTATTCGTCCTTTCGCAGAAGTCTTGGGCTATCACGCCAGCAAAACAACTTTATGTTGTCTGTGACGCACGAGTTGAAATCGCCTATTGCTGCGATGAAGCTGAACCTGCAAACCCTCGAACGCTATCAGCTCGATGAAGAAAAGAAAACGGTGCTGATAGACAAGTGCATCAAAGAATCTAACCGGCTCAACGATTTGTGCAATAATATGCTGCTGGCATCGCAGATGGAAGGGCGACAATATAAAGCCACCCGCGAGCGATTTAGCTTTACCGACCTGGTAACGGGCACGATGAAAGAATATGTACAGCGCTACCCGGGGCGCTTCGAGGTGGACATAGCAGAAGAGGAAAACCCGGTGATTGGCGATCAGTTGATGCTGCAAATGGCAGTGAGCAACCTGATAGAAAATGCCCTGAAATATTCACCCGCGGAGTCTCTTATCACCGTACAATTGTTTTCAAAAAATAAGCATACCTGTCTTCAGATCAAAGACGAAGGCATGGGTATTCCGGATGCGGAAAAGCATAAGATCTTTCGCAAGTTTTACCGGCTGGGTAATGAAAATACACGCAAGACGAAGGGCACGGGTCTGGGCTTGTACCTGACGCTAAGGATTGTACAGCAACATGGGGGAAAAATCGGCGTGAAGGACAATACGCCTACAGGATCTGTGTTTGAACTTTCTCTTCCGCTGACATGATCAGGTCTTGTTTTGCTTCATCCTCAAACACCGACAAGTCCACTTTAAATGTAAGCCTGTGGTAAGGTGACATGCCATGTAGGCTCATCTGCCGGCGATGCTGTGCCGTGCCATATCCCTTGTTTTGTTTCCAGTCGTAGTGGGGATATTCTTCGTGCAATGCCTGCATATATTCATCGCGGTGGGTTTTGGCTAAAATACTCGCGGCAGCAATAGATGCGTAGAGGGCATCGCCCTGCACAATGCACTCGTGTACAATGCCAAAGTAGGGTGCAAACCGATTGCCGTCAATCAGCAAAAGTTCCGGTCTCAGCGGCAACTGATCAATAGCCAGGTGCATAGCTTTGAAAGAAGCCTGTAAGATGTTGATGCGGTCTATCTCATCGTGATCCACTCTGGCAACTGCCCAGGCAAGGGCTTTCTTTTCGATGATGGGTCGTAGCTTGTTGCGTTCTTCTTCTGTTAGTTGTTTGCTATCATTAAGTAAGGAATGACGGAAGTTGGGGGGCAGTATTACCGCTGCAGCAAATACTGGTCCTGCAAGGCAGCCGCGACCAGCTTCATCGCAACCGGCTTCCACCAAACCTTTTTTAAAGAAGTACTTCACGCATTGCGCTTTGTGCAAAGATATTTTCTGAGCGCTTTCTGTCCTTTCTATGTGGACAAAAAAAGCCCGGCATGCAGGTGCCGGGCTCATCATTGGTTAATTGGGGGTATATAAGCCCTTTGGCAAATTCCTATGAAACGAACGCCAATGGCGTAAGGATATTGTTGCAGCGAGTTTTCGTGCAGGGCAGTAAGCTGATAGCTTGCATACAACCGCAACCAGCCATCTACGCCTACCTCACCAGTGATACAACTGTTGAAATTGTTGAGATTAAACTGATCGTGATCTTTTTCTTTTCCACGTTCGCCGGAAATTTGTTTGGTCCACGACGATATGCGGTAGCCAGCCGTGATGCCCACGCCATACACCAGCCAAATGTCTTTGGCAAGTTTGGTCTTGGAAGTCACCATCAGCGGCACGCTCAGGTAAGTAACGGTAAGCTTGTTCTTGGTAAAATTCACCGTGTCCATTACCACCTGCGGCACTGTTTCGTTTTGATAACTGATGGGTTTATTAAAGCGGAAGTTGTAGATCTGCAAACCCGCTCCCAGCGATACATACAGCCGCTGCCTTTGGGTCTTGAGCACACGTGCTTTAAGCAGGATGGGATAAATATTTACATTTACCGATTTGGCATCGCGCATGCTGAAGAGATTTTTATTTTTCAGAGAAGGATCTACGTTCAGAAAACTTTGTGCCGCGGCGCTGTTGTAATCGGTCTTGTCGTCGAGGTAGTTGAAACCAAGATCAAGCATACCTACTTGAAGGTCAAACACTTTGTTCGACGTGTCTTTGGTTTCGTCCGATCCCAGCGAAATACTGACGGAGTGTTTTCCCTTGGTGGTGTCGCTTTGTTTCACCTCGGCTTTGATCTCCTGGGCGCGTGCTGCCGTCATGCCGAGCAATACAGCTAAGATGGTGAGTATGTTTTTCATGATATTGACGTTGAATGTTTAAAAGTTAATGACCACCAGTTCTTTGCTTCCGAATCTTAGCGCAAATTGGGTGTCTTTGAGATTGTCTTTTATGTTTTTTACTTTTTCAATTTTTTGATCCACGTTTTCTTTGAGTGCTTCAAAGCCTTCCTTTTTTTCATCGGGCAGCCAGGCAAGCAGATCATTTTTAGGTTCGGGCTGCAAAGGTTCAGTTATTGTAGCCGAGGGCAATTCCAGCCTGTGGATGTCTGCCGGTTCGGCGCGTACCACGGTAGTTTCCAGAGCATAGTCAACCGGTGTTAGCCTATGCAGCTCCGTCGGGGTGGAAGAAGTATTCCGCACTGCAGGCTTTTTGTTTGAATGGACGCCTTGCCTGGCAAGCGAAACACTTTCTTCCTGACGGATCACCGGTGCGTTTATTGGGGGCTGTTGACTTACTGACTTTGTTGATGGTGTATTGCTGACGGGTTGTTGGGCTATAGGTATTGGCTGTATAGCGGGCTGACCGGTTTTCATCCATCGTGCAGCAAACAGCAGCAGGATCAGTAAGACCGCGGCAGCTATGCCATAGCTACGGTACTGCCGGAAGGCGATCACTCTACCGCCACCTTCAGGTTTCAGCAGTTTTTCTTTGCCTGCAAAGACCTGTGCCGTATCAGGCGTCAGTTTGGTAGCCTCATACATGTTCAGTTCTTCCTGCAGTTCCGGGTGCTGCCGCACGAATTCGAGCAGTGCCTTCTTTTCCTCTTCACTTAGCTCTCCATCTCCGTAGAGGATCATATACTCCTCATAGTTTTCCAAGGTCACCATGTTCGCTTGTTTTTTAAATTATATGTTCAACGCTTACCAGATACTGTTTCAGGCTTTTGCGTGCCCTGTGCAGGTACACCTTTACCTGCGTATCCGACAAGCCGGTAATCTGCGCTATTTCATCGTAGCGATAGCCCTCATAGTCCTTCAGCAGCACGAGGGCGCGTGCCTGCTCATCAAGCTGTGCCAGTGCCCTGTCCAGCACACGCTTGATATCCGGATTAGAAAGCTGATGACTTCCGCTCAGCTTCACTTCTTCATGATATTGTACCCTGCTTTTCTTTCTGTAGAGATCCACAGACTGATTGTAGGCTACCTGAAAAAGAAAAGCCTTGCCTTTTTCATTCGCTACGTTTTCCCGCTTTTGCCAAAGAACTTCAAAACTGCTCTGCACAATGTCCCGGGCATCTTCCTCGTTTCCGGTGCATTTGCAGGCAAACCGGAAAAGAGCATCAGCCCACTCATGTACACATGCATTGTAGCTTTTGGCGTCCATTCAGAAAGTATATCGCAACCCGAAAAGAAAGGTTACAGCAAAGCTGGAAAATTTTGACTGAATCAGTTCAGCAGGTTGAATAATCAGCGATAGAACGATCTCAATATTTGTGAACACACCCTTCTAATCATACCGTAGCAGCAAGCCAGCGCCGGCAAATCCGTATCGGGGAAAGCTTTGGGGCTCGTCTTTGTCGTAGGGCTGAAAGATCTGGATTTTCCCCATCATGCCGAGGTGAAGCCTTTGCCGGATACGGATATGAAAGCCGAGGTCGAGCCCGAAACCATAAGTAAATGTTCGTGAGCGGGAAACGGTAGGGTGATCGAAATAATACACCGGCAGGAAATCAATATTATTATAGATCTGTGCGCGATCGTCGCCTATAGTAAAGCCAATACCGAGGGGAAGGCTGGCAATAGTCGCGTGATTTTTTGTCTTGAAAATGAGCGAGTCTGTTTTGATAAAGCTGTTGATGCGTGTAAGGCAGACGCCCATTTTCAGATACATGGCGCCCGTCACAGGATACAGTCCCTGCACCGTGCCGGCAAAGCTCAGCGCCGACCGGTCGTGCTGTGCCACTCTGCCCGCACCGAGGCTAAAGTCGAAATGGGTGACCAGCATATTTTTACTGGGACGGATAAAGAGCTGTTGCTGGCTGATAGGAACATTGACGGAGTCGGCGCGGGAAATATGGGTGCGCGGCTGTTTACGGAGTTGGGCAAAGCTTTCGCAAGGGTTGCCCAGCATAGCAAGCAGAAAGATAGTGAGGGCAAATTTGTTCATAATTCAATCAACAAAAGTCTGCTTGCATCTAAAGATTGTATTTTTGCCGTTCATTTCTATTCAATGAGAAAAAATCCGGAATCTTCTGATCGCAATACATCTGGAGAAAACAGAACGCATAAAAAAGATGCCAGTCGAAAACCAGGTGCTGCAGGGAAGTCCTTTAAACCCGAAAAGCCCGAACGAAAACCTTATAAAAAAGCTGCCGGCGACAGAGCCGACAAAAATCCACAAAATACTTTTCGTCCCCGACCCCAAGCGACATCAAATAGCAGCGAACGGGCAGAGGGAGCACCCGCAAAGCGTACCTGGAAAGAAAGACCCGAGCGCGACGATAAAAGACCGGTAGAAAAAAGAGAAGACCGCGACAAAAAGCCTTTCAGGGGCGATAGAAAGCCTTTTCCTAAAAGAGACGATGCCCGGACCGATAAAAAGTCATGGTCGGAAAAGCCCGGCAGACGCGATGAAAAGCACGGGGATAAAGCAGAACGCAGCGACCGTAAGCCATTCTCCAAAGACAAAAAATCTTTTTCTGATCGGGATAGCGACAAGGATTTTAAAAAATCGTGGAAGGACCGCACCGAGAGAACGCCGGCAAGGGAAGCTGAACCCGGTGAAAAAAGGGAAAGAAAGCCATTTTCAAAAGAGCGGAAACCTTTTTCAAAAGGAGACAAAACTTTTTCGAAAGAAAAGAAGCCTTTTCGTAAAAGGTCGGATGGCGACGACGATCGCGCGCGTCGCCCGGAGCGGGAAGAAGCACCTACGTTTAGCAAAGGGCTGCCCGAAGTGGAGCGCAACAAAAAATATTATGCGGATAGTGAAGCCAAAGAAATTGGCGGAGCTATGACGCTGAACAAATACATTGCACATAGTGGTGAATGCAGCCGCCGCGATGCCGCAGAAATGGTAAAGCAGGGCAAAGTGCGGGTGAACGGAGAACTGATTCTGGAACCGGGATACCGCGTGGAACCCGGAGATCAGGTGACGCTTTCTGGTAAAAAGCTTACGCCGAGCAAAAATCTGGTGTATATCCTGCTCAACAAACCCAAGGGCTACATCACCACCACCGAGGACGAGAACGACCGCAAGACGGTGATGGAACTGGTAGCCAATGCTGAAGCCGATCGCCTGTTTCCCGTAGGAAGACTGGATCGAAATACTACCGGCGTGTTGCTGCTGACCAACGATGGTGCCCTGGCGCATAAGCTGTCGCACCCGAGCTACAACATGAAGAAGGTCTATCACGTGACTTTGGATAAAAATCTGACCCGAACGGATTATGAAAAAATTTCTAAAGGTCTGGAACTGGAAGACGGTCTGGTGCAGGTGGATGAAATAGCTTATCTCGACACCCGGAAGGAAGTAGGTCTTGAGATCCATAGCGGAAAGAATCGCATTGTAAGAAGGATATTTGAATCGCTGGGTTATGTGGTAGAAAAGCTCGACCGGGTAATGTATGCCGGGCTCACAAAGAAGAATGTGAGCAGAGGTAAGTGGCGGACGCTTACTGAGAAAGAGATTATTTTCCTGAAGCACTTTAAGGGTTAGTCTGCGCTGACAAGAAATGTTTTTTTCCGCTTCTAAAATTCATGATGGTTACCGGTTTTTGCCGGAAGGTACCGTGCTGGAAGTTGCCGATGATGGCAGTATCCTGAACATTCTTGATACGGGCGCTGTTGACGATTTTGTTTTTTACGAGGGCATTTTATGTCCGGGTTTTGTCAACGCGCATTGCCACCTTGAGTTGTCGCATCTGAAGGGAAAGCTGGATGAGCATACCGGCTTAATCCCTTTTCTGCAAAGAGTTCCTTCGTATCGCAGTAGTTTTTCTGACGCCGAAAAAACGGACGCCCGGCAGCAAGCCTACGACGAGCTATTAAACAATGGCATTGTTGCCGTGGGAGATATTTCCAATACTGCTGATACACTCGATCTTCGCGCGCAGGGAAAATTGCATGTGCACAGTTTCGTAGAATGCATAGGTTTCATAGAACAGCATGCAATGCAGCGTTTCGAATTTTCAAAGCAGGTGTATGAACAGTTTTCCCGACAGGAGTCTGATGAATGCCTGTTGCGCCAGTCGCTCGTTCCGCATGCGCCCTATTCCGTTTCGAGCGTTTTGTTTCAGTTGATTGATGAGTTTGAGCCCGATGCATTGATTTCCATACACAATCAGGAAGCCAAGGCAGAAGATGAATACTACCGGCAAAAAACAGGTGCGGTAAAGCAACTGCTCGAAGGTTTTGGCATTGACGATTCCTTTTTTACTCCATCCGGAAAGTCGTCGCTTACCACTTATGCGGAATGGATTTCTCCCAGTCACCCGGTGCTGCTGGTGCACAATACGCAGAGCACTCCCGCAGATGTACACTACGCTGAAAACCGCTTCCCGCGGCTATCCTGGTGCTTATGTCCCAATGCCAATCTTTATCTGGAAGGCGTGTTGCCCGATGTGCCGATGTTGGCTGTCGAAGTGCGCAACATCTGTGTGGGTACCGATAGTCTGGCTTCCAATCATCAGCTTTCCATAATGTCTGAGTTGGTTACGCTCCACCGGCATTTTCCGCAGATCGGATGGGAAGTATTACTGCGCTGGGCTACGATCAATGGCGCAGTGGCGCTGCAAATGGACCATCACATTGGCTCTTTTACAAAGGGCAAGAAGCCAGGCGTGTTATGGTTGCAGGAGTTGGATTCGGCTTCTCCCGCTGTGAAAAGGTTGATCTAAAACCGTAGCAATTCTACAATTTTTTCGAGATAGTATTGGTCGGTTTCATCAAACTGGTTGTAGGCATCGCTGTCCACATCCAGCACGGCAACCACTTCTTCATTTCTGATCACCGGCACCACTATTTCCGATTTCGATAAAGATGAACAAGCAATGTGACCGGGAAATTGATCCACATCGGGTACGATCAGCGTTTGCTTCTGTTCCCAACTCGTACCGCAAACGCCTTTACCCTTCCGGATACGCGTGCAGGCGACCGGTCCCTGAAAAGGCGCCAATACCAGTTCGCCTTCTTTCACCACATAAAAGCCCACCCAAAACCACTGAAACTGTTCTTTGAGCGCCGCCACCACATTTCCCAGGTTGGCAACTAAATCGGTTTCATAGCTGATCAGCGCTTCTATTTGCGGCAGCAAGGCTTCGTACTGCTCGTTTTTTGTGCCGGAGATAATTTGCAGGTCTTCTGCCATGTTCTTTTTATAAAAAATTGTCCAAAAAAAGCCCGCGGCTGAGCGCAGGCTGTAAATGTTTTTTCTTCCGGATTATTTTGTCATCGGCTCATCTTTCGACAGGTTGATTTCTCTGCTTACCTCGGTATTCGGTCCTTCCACCATTCTGCCGTCCTTATCGATCATCATCAGTTTGATCGTGGATTTTCCCATGGCGAGATTTTTCAGGAAGTAAGGTTTCCAATCCGAAATGATAAATGAAGTATCCTTGCCGCCGGTCCGGATGTCTGCCTTGATCATATTGTCCGAGCCCAGTGTGGCATTCCAAACATAGAAATCAAACAACACATTCTCTGTGTCTTTACCGAGGTAATCGCCTTTGGGACGGCTGTAGAAAACCATCGGTGTTTTAGGTACTTCCAGTTTTTCGAGTTTCCCGTTTTCATCGATCTTAAAATGATAAACAAGTGCTGCGCCCTTATGCTTCAGAGACATATGATACGAACGACTGAGAAATGCCATGACATAATGCTCTGAATTCTTAGCTACAACCGTTTCGTGCTTGGGTTCATACAGCGCTACGTAAGGCTTTTCGTCGAGGATGAAGTGGATATGCTGACCCTTGTCGGAGTTGTTGCACACCTTGCTCGCTTCGTCGCCGGTTTGGTTTTTGAGTTCGTAGTTTTTTACGTTGAAGTTGAAACTCACCTTCGTGCTATCGCCCGCTGCTGTGGCCGTTACATTGCCAAGGGAGAGTTGCGCATCCGGAAAGTCTTCGGAAGCGGGCACATCTGCAAGCATCACAGACGGCGCAGGGGCAACTTCTGTCGTCACGGCTTCTTTGTTCTCCTCCGCATTTTCGCTGCAGGAAGTAAGGGCGAAGGAAAAAGAAAGCGCTGCAAAAAGCAGGGCACGTGTTGAAATACTCATGGTAAGAATTTTAGCAAAACTACGTTCAAAAAATCATTGCCACCAAAACCATACCCCGCTGTCTGCGACAGGCTCCTGATCAAAAACCTTTGGCGCCCGCCACTCAGGTTTTCAGAAAATTTTAAGTAAACCGCAGAAACAGCTAAAAAGGCTAACTGTTACATTTGCTCCGAAAAAATTCATGTTTTCGTTCCGGAAGAAACTATGCTTACAACAGCGGAGATTTTAAAGCGGGTGAGGCGTATCGAGATCAAAACCCGGGGATTGAGCAATCATATCTTTGCAGGCGAATATCATTCTGCATTTAAAGGCCGTGGCATGTCTTTCAGCGAGGTACGCGAGTACACACCCGGCGATGATGTGAAATCTATTGACTGGAACGTAACTGCACGGTTTTCGCACCCCTTTGTAAAGGTTTTCGAAGAAGAGCGCGAGCTCACAGTAATGTTGCTGGTGGATGTGAGCAGCAGCGCACTTTTTGGTACCCGACAGCGTCTGAAAAGAGAACTGATCACAGAGATTTGCGCCGTTCTTTCTTTTTCTGCGGCCACCAATAATGATAAAGTAGGGGTGATTTTTTTCAGTGATAAGGTTGAGAAATTTATTCCTCCCAAGAAGGGCAGAAGCCATATTCTGCGCATCATCCGCGAGCTGATTGCGCTGGAGCCCGTACAGCGGGGCGGCACAAAGGTGCAGGTGGCGCTCGACTATCTCAACAACGTATTGAAGAAAAGAACGATCGCTTTTTTGCTAAGCGATTTCGTCAGCGAACCGTATGAGAAATCCTTACAGCTTGCGGCAAGAAAACATGACCTTGTGGGTATGCAGGTTTATGATCGTGCTGATCGTGAACTGCCCGCGGCAGGACTGGTGCAGGTCATAGACGCAGAAACGGCTGCCCTGCAGTGGGTGGACACCGACGACAAGCAGGTGCGGAAATCCTACACCGAAGGTTTCGATCAGCACCGGCAATATTGTATGCAAGCCTTCCGCAAAAGCGGCGCATCCTTGCTTACACTGAAGACAGACGATGACTACGTAAAATTGTTACAGGGCTTTTTTAAAGGCAGATAATGAAGAACGGGCTACATATCGTATGGTTGCTTTGCCTCGGCATCCTGCTCAACGCGGGCGCGGCCGGGGCCCAACAGGCCAGCGTGAAAGCAAGGGTCGATGCCAACCGGATCGCTGTGGGCGATCAGATCAAGCTGTTTATAGAAGCCACCCACAACCTGAAAGACAGCCGCCTGCAATGGGCAGCAATACCCGATACTTTCAATACGCTGGAAGTGGTGGAACGCGGAAAAATAGACACGCTGAAGCAAGGCGACCAGGTGACGCTGAAGCAAAGACTGCTGATCACAGGTTTCGACAGCGGTATATTCCGCATCCCGTCGTTTCATTTTCCTGTGATACCCGCAAATGGTGCTGCCTATACCCTGCCTACAGATAGCTTTGACGTACTGGTACAGACGATAGCGGTAGATACCACACAGCCATATAAGGGGATCAAAGACATCATCACCATCGAGCGAAGCTGGCGGGATTATTTACCGCTCATCGGCGGCGGTTTGCTGCTCATCCTTCTGGCCATTTTTATCATCTACTATTTTAGAAAAAATAAGAAAGTTGCTGCACCGGTTGTGGAACGAGGACCGGCGGAAACCCTGCAACAGAAAACATTGCGGCAGCTTTCAGCGCTCGAACAACAGCAGCTCTGGCAGGCCGGAAGGATCAAGGAATACTATGTGCAGCTCACCGACATTCTGCGCAGCTATATCGAAGAGCGCTTTAGAACCCCGGCCCTGGAACTGACCACAGACGAACTATTGCAGAAAGCAATGGGTCATCCGGAACTGCGACCGCACTATGACCGTCTGGCACAAATTCTCTATACGGCTGACCTCGCAAAATTTGCCAAAGCACAACCTCTGCCTCAGGAGCATACACAGGCTATGGATCAAAGCCGTCAGTTTGTGAGCGAAACTATTCCGACCGTTACCCAAACCACACAGCAACCATGAACGCATTGATGGATTGGAAACATATCAGCTTTGCCCACCCGGCTTTTTTTGCACTTCTGGCATTTATTCCCCTGTTGCTTTGGTGGCATTATCGTCCCGCCGCAGGCAACCATCCCGCACTGAGACTCACTACCACACAGAGCCTCCGCAAGGTGTCGCCCGGCTGGCGGGTACGGTTTCGTCCTGTACTCGTGTTCTTACGCATGCTCACCCTTACCGCCATGATCGTCGCATTGGCGCGGCCGCAATCGAGCAATGTAACGGAGAACATCGACAGCGAGGGTATAGATATGGTTTTGTCGGTGGATGTATCGGGCAGTATGCTGGCCGAAGACCTTAAACCAAACCGTATAGAGGCCGCAAAAAAAGTTGCATCCGATTTTGTGGACCGTCGCCCTACAGACCGCATCGGACTTGTGATCTTTTCCGGCGAAAGCTTTACCCAGTGCCCCATCACCATTGACCATGATGTGCTAAAAGAGCAACTCGCCAACATCAAAAGTGGAATGTTGGTAGATGGTACCGCTATTGGCGACGGGCTGGCCACCGCAGTAGATCGCATTCGCAGGTCGAACGGAAAGAGCAAGGTAATTATTTTGCTCACGGATGGTGTAAACAATGTTGGGAAAGTGGGCCCGGAACTGGCGCTGGAAGTGGCCAAGGCCTACAAGGTGCGGGTGTACACCATCGGAATCGGTACCCGCGGAATGGCACCCTATCCGGTGCAGACGCCTTTTGGAATGCAAAAGCAAATGCAAGAGGTGCAGATAGATGAAGCACTGTTGAAAAAGATAGCCACCGAAACCGGGGGAAAATATTATCGTGCTACCGACAATTCAACCCTTAAAACTATCTACGGCGATATTGATAAGCTGGAGAAGACAAAAATTGAAGTAAGCAGCTATAAACACTACGCAGAGCTATTCTTTCCTTTTGCACTGCTGGCGTTGATATCGCTGCTATTGGAAGTTTCGCTGCGCTATACTGTCTTCAAGTCTGTAACCTGAGGATGAAGAATACTGCCTAATACATTTATTCCTAACAATTAAATATAGCGGAGAGCTTGCCCATTAATAGACAGGCCGTCTAAATTTGCGCTCATGAATACCTATCGTTTCGACGAAGAAAAGCGCAAGCAATGGGTGCGCGACAAGTTTTCGCGGCAGAAGACGGTGAAGGAAATCTGTCGCGAAGCCTCGATCTCCCGGGCTACTTTATACAATTGGATTGATGAATTCAGGTATATAGAAGAGGAGGTGAAAGCCGCCCGGGAACTGAAGTCGCCGGCACCCCGGCATACGCCTAAAACCTCACGTCCGGATCTTATACAGAAGGCAGGTCCTGAGATAGCTGAACGGTACAAAATGTTGGGCAATGCACTTGCCGGTGTAGATCCCTCGCGTCAGTTTTCGAAGAAGATCGTCGCAGCGCTCATCAAACGTTACACGCTTACGGTTGCACAAGCATGTGCTATAGCCGGCATGGACGAGGCTCAATATGGCTACAAACCACGAAAGCCAGAGGCCGAAGATTACATGGTCTATGAAGCGTTGGTAGCGGTGATCCGCGAAGACCGAAGCCGGGAGTTTGAAGACTGTTATAAACTGCTGTTGCAGCAACATCCCGACTGGACCCGCAAACAGATCAAACGGGTATATCGCGATGGAATGGTGTACCTGGAAAGGAAGCGGTCGAATACGCGATGGGAGAAGGCAAACGGCTTGGAGCCTGCGCAGCCGGAGGCGCCCGAAGCTGCCCATGTGCCCACAGCCATAAGGCGCAGAGACACTACCGGCGCTGTCTGGAACATTGTCCTGCTCGAAGGTCGGTTTGCCGGCGGCGATGACCGTGCCTGGTGGGTACTCTGTTTACTTGCCGACGGAGCTGCGGAGCCGGTGAATGCGGTATGTGGAACCGGAAAGGTAACTATTGACCATGTGCTCGGTTTTCTGGAACGGGCGGCTGTGGAGAATGGCCTGCCCAAAAAACTGCGTGTGCCCGGAAAAGAGGTGCTTTCGGCACGTGAGCTTACGCGCTGGGTATGGCAGCACAAAATGGCGCTTCATACTTTTTCGCTCAATAAGCCGGAAAACCTTCAGGCTATCGAAGAGATGGAAACCCATTTACGCCATCGCTATCAGCCGGATGGTGTACAGGATTTTTTGCAACTTGAGTGGCAGGTTAGTGCTATGCTGGCCGATTCGGTTCAGGGTTAAAGAGGGATTGTCTATTCTGCAAGTTCATAGAGCTCTGGTAAATTTCTACCGAGGCCGTCATAATCCAGTCCGTAGCCCACTACAAATTTATTGGGCACCTCAAAGCCGGCGTAGTCTGCTTTGATATCATACTTCAACGCTTCGGGCTTGGTAAGAAAGCTGGCAATGCGCAGTGAGGCGGGCTGTCTCGACAACAGTTCGGGCACGAAGGCGCTCAGCGTTTTACCGGTATCAATAATATCTTCCAGCAAGATAACATGGCGTTGGTGGAGATTTTCTTCCATGCCAATGGCCGTCACCACATTGCCCGTTGATGTAGTGCCTTTGTAAGAGGCAAGTTTAATAAAAGAGATTTCGGCTTCTATCGTAATGCATCGAAATAAATCGGAAGCAAACACAAATGATCCGTTGAGCACAGCAATGAACAGCGGGCGCAGTCCCTCATAGTCATGATCGATCTGACGGCCCAGCTCTGCCACTCTTTTTTGTATGGCTTCCCTGCTGATGAAGGGTCTGAATTTTTTGTCGTGTACCTGAACCATAACTATTGACTGACCCTGAGTTGTTGTCCTACTTTTATGTTTTCAAATTCCAGATGGTTCCAGTCGCGCAGTTCCTTCATGCTGATGTTGTGCTTCTTCGCAATGCTGAAGGCGGTGTCGCCTTTTTTTACCGTGTAGAGTTTTCCTTTGGCTGCTGCTGAAGGTTTTAGTTCCTGGCTTGTGCCTTCTTTCTTCGGTGTTTCAGGCTGCGTTGTTGCCGGCGTAGTCGCCACACTGGGTTTTGTCGCGGGTTCCGGCACTCCGGCATAGACCACTCTGTCGAGTTTCGCCTTGAGTCGGTCAAATTCATTTTTGGGTTCTTCCGGCATCTGTGGCACAGCTTTCTTTGGCGGAGCATTTACCACAGCAGGCTTTTCTGCCGGCACAGGTTTAATTACTGTTTTTGAAGCGGGTAAGCTGTTGATATATTCGGGCACCCGTTGTGGTTTCAGGGTTGCTTGCTCTTTTTTCGGTGCTTCGCTTGTGGCGTAAACTACGGGTGCCGGCTGCACTACATCGTAAGTTATTTCTTCTGTCCGTTGGCTTTGTACCGGTTCATGATTTATCGTTGCCGGTTCTTCCGTTTTTGATTCCTCCGCTGCTACCGTAAGCTCCGCGGTTTCGTTTTTTATAGCTGCATAGGCCGGGTCAGATGCTGCAGAAGTGGTTGCTTCAATGCCGGTATTTTTCTTTTCAACCGTAGTGGACGCCATAGGCACGTTGGTTTCGGCATTTTCTTCGGATACCCCTTCAACCTCACGCTGTGTAGTAGTCGTTGTAGTTGTTGCTTCTGTTTTTTGGCGGGGTTCCGATACCACTGATTCCGCAGGTTGCTCAGCAACGGCAATGGCATTAGTTGTTGCGGGCACTTCAGCCGGAGCTTCCGCTTTGGGTTCCGGTTCGGTTTTGCCAGTCGTCAGATTATTTTCTGCAAGTTCCTGTTTCTCTGTTACGGCTACCGGTGGTTTTTTCCAGCCCATTTCCGTATCCAATTCTTCTTCAAGCACCCGTTTGGAAATGTAGCCCGAACGCCTTCTGCCCGCGCCGGGAGGAACAGCAGAAGGATTGCTGCCCGCAAACGCTGGCGTCGTTTCTCTTGGCGCCATGGCTTTTACATAGGTCTCGGGTTTGTTTTGTGTGTATTGCTGCAGGTTGAGTACAGCACCGGCTACAGGTTCTTCATTTGCTGCTATACGGTTGTAATATTTCAGGTATTTCAGTTGCAGGGCTTCTGCCTGTGCAATCTGTATGAGTGTTTCGCCACGCTTTACGGTATGGGTGGGGTGAATTCCTTTTGTGTTTTTGTTTTCAAGGTACACATACATGTCTGCTTCCAGTGGCAGATCCGGCAGATCATTCATCTCGAGCAGTTTTGCATAACGAATCTTATACTTAAATGCATCTTCCAGCAACACAGCCCCTTTCCGTGCATAGAATGCCTTTACGCCATTTACTTTTACCAACTGTCCATAGACCGGCTCTGCTGCATCTTCGGGTTCTGGTGCGGCTACCGGCTGTGGCTGCTCATCATTTTCATAAGACACCGACAGCGTGGTTTTCCGTTTTGTAACAGGCGTTTGAGGGAGGGCCGCAGCGGGAGCATCCTGTGCAGGAACTACTTCTCCGGCGTTGCTCTTCACCTTCTGTTCTGCATCGCGAACAGGATTGTAATCTGTTGTGAGTGCTGCAACCGTATATTGCTGCAGGTTATAGTTTTCGACAAGCCTGATGATCAGCAGGGCGTATTTGGGGTTGGTAGCGTAGCCGCATCTTTTCAATCCCGTAGCCCAGCCCTTATAATCATTTACAGAAAGCTTAAAAAGAGCATCATACCGGCGGCTTCCGCTCAGGTAGTCCGAATGGTCTTTGTAGGATTGAAAAGCTGATGGATATTTTCTGAAACATTCATCTTTTGCATCGTCGGTATAGGCATAGGTAAGCCCGGTCCACTCTCTGCGGCATTTGATGCCAAAATGATTGTTGGCATTCAGTGCCAGTTCGCTTTCGCCGGCGCTCGTTTCGTGAATGCCCTGCGCCAGGGTTATCGCTGCCGGCACACCGCTGCGTCTCTGTTCTGCAATAGCCCAGTCCTTATACTGTTCAATGTACTTGCGCACCTTTTCATCATAGCTTTGTTGTGCGCTCAGTTTCAGGACTGAAAACAACATCATAGCAAGGCTCAGGATCTTCTTTGGCTGCATAGGCTTTTGCGGAATTTTTGTGTTTAGTTCATTGTTTTTCTTACGAGCATGATACCGTCTCTTATGGGTAACAGCACGTGTTCAACCCGGGTATCGGCGCGCACTTTTTCGTTGAAGGCATGCATGGCGCGGGCGTTTTTCCCCTGCTGCTCTATAGGCAATACCACATCACCCTCATACAGCACATTGTCTGCCATTATGAACCCCCCAACGGGCACTTTGTCAAATATCAAATCGTAATACAGGTGATAGTTCTGCTTGTCTGCATCAATAAACACCAAATCAAACTCCTCATCAAGCTTAGGGATAATCTCTGCGGCCTTTCCTATGTGCTGGGTAATCTTTCTATCAATTCCTGCCGCGCAAAAATAGCGAAAAGCCATGTCTTGAAGCTCTTCATTTATATCAATGGTATGCAAATGGCCATCGGCGGCAAGTCCCTGCGCGAGGCAGATGGCGGAATAGCCGGTATAAGTGCCGAGCTCGAGAATACACCGCGGACGGAGCATGTGGCTGAACATGGTGAGCAGTGCGCCCTGCAGATGCCCCGAAAGCATCACGGGTAGTTCAACTTTGAGATGGGTCTCACGGTTCAGCTTAGCGAGCGCTGCAGGTTCCGGACTGGTAAACTGTTCGGCGTATTCGCTCAGAGATTTTGCCAGTAGCTGTGTCGTCATGCCGCTTTAAAAGTTGGGTTGTAGTTTATTGTGGGTATAAAACTCGTGGAGGTAATTGACCACTTCGTCGGGCGTATCAAAAAGCTTGATCAGGTCAAGGTCGCCGGGGCTGATGTTACCAAATTTTTCGTGCATGGTTTTGCGCATCCACTCAAATAAGCCGCCCCAGTAATCGGAGCCCATACAGATCATAGGTGTCTGGGTGAATTTTCGGGTTTGTATGAGCGTTGCCACTTCAAAAAATTCATCCATAGTTCCCCATCCGCCGGGCATCATGATGAAGCCTTGTGAATATTTTGCGAACATCACTTTGCGCACAAAAAAGTAATCGAAATTGAGATTCTTATCCGTGTCAATAAATGGGTTGGAGCCCTGTTCATGCGGCAACTCTATATTCAGTCCTACACTGCGCCCGCCCGCAAGACCCGCGCCTTTATTACCCGCTTCCATAATACCCGGTCCGCCGCCGGTGATGATGCCAAAGCCTTCATCGGCAAGCCGTTTGGCAATCTCTACCGTCAGTTCATAATATTTTTGTCCGGGCTGTGTACGCGCCGACCCAAAAATGGAAATGCAGGGACCAATCTTCGCCAGCGCTTCAAAACCCTGAACAAATTCTGCCATGATCTTGAACACCTGCCAGCTTGAGTGTGCTCTTGTCTCGGTCCAGTCGCGTAGCTTGATGTTCGTCAGTTGTTCTTTCATCTTTTTGGTTGTGAAGCGGTGAATTTGTAAAGTCGTAAAGTTGTAAAGTGTGAAATTGTGAAGTTGTGAACTCGTAGGCTTTTTAGTTGCGAAACTGAAAAATCTCCTCTGAGCATACATTCGTCACGATATTGTTCTTGCCTGTTCATCCCGGTTCCCGCGTTCTCCCTTCGTTGATGATAAAATTAAGAGAATAAATGCGAGGGCTGCGTTGATAATCAGTAATTCGGTGCCAATCGTATATCCTCCCAGCCAGGCTTTATCGTGTTCTTTCAGGATGTAACAGATCACGGGCGATAGCAGGCAGATGATAGGAACCAGTCCTTCCTTTACCTTTCGTTTGGTGAGAATGCCAAAGGAAAATAGCGCCAGCAGCGGACCATATGTATATCCTGCCACCACGAGCAGCGTTTGTATCAGCGATCCGTTATCCACCTTTCTGAAAAAGAATACACAGCCGAGAAACACCAGCGCAAAAATGTTATGAACGATCAGTCGCACCCGCTGTTTCTTTTTATCATCCCAATCGGCTCTGCGTTTCATGCCCAGAATGTCTATGCAAAAGGACGAAGTAAGCGCCGTAAGTGCGCCATCCGCGCTTGGAAACAAGGCACTGATGAGCCCGATCATAAAGCAAACGGTGATGAAAAAGGGCAGCCCGCTTTTTACCGCAATAGTTGGGAACAGATCGTCGCCTGCCACCTGCAAGCCGTTTGCACTCGCATACAACGACAGCAATCCGCCGAGCATCAGAAAAATAAAAACCACCACCATCTGGAGAAAGCTGAGGGTCATCATGTTTTTCTGTGAATCTTTCAGGTTCGTAACGCTGATGTTTTTTTGCATCATTTCCTGATCCAGCCCCGTCATGGCAATAGTGATAAAGGCGCCACCCAGTACCTGCTTCAGGAAAAAATTACCAGCCAGCGGATCCGTACCGATCAGTTTGGTATAGCCCTGCGCCTTCATGGCTTGCCAGGCAGTACCGAGGTCAAAGTTCATCGATCGCATAATGTAGCTAATGCACACCAGCAGCGCGAGTAACATAAAAGTGGTTTGCAGCGTGTCGGTCCAGACGATTGTCTTTACTCCGCCACGATAAGTGTACAGCAAGATCAGTACAAGAATGATAACGGCGGTAAATTCGAAGGATACGCCGAGATCGGTCAATACAAATTTTTCAAGCACTTTGATCACCAGATAGAGGCGCAGCGTAGCGCCCAGCGTGCGCGAAAGAATGAAGAACAGGGCACCGGTCTTGTAGGAAGTATTACCCAGGCGCTGATCGAGATAGCTATAGATGGAGGTGACGTGCAACTTATAATACAACGGCAGCAGCACAAATGCCACGGCGAAGTAACCCAGGAAGTAGCCTATGACTACCTGAAAATAATCGAAGCCTACCTTGCCCACCGTTCCGGGTACGGAGATGAAGGTCATGCCCGAAAGCGATGTGCCGATCATTCCAAATGCCACCACCCACCATTTGCTGCTTCTGTTGCCGATGAAGAACGATTCATTATTGGAATGGCGCGAAGTATAGAAGGCGATACCCAGCAGCAAGGCAAAGTATGCCAGTATAATGATCAGCAGCAAAGTGGAATTCATGAGCGTAAAATAAAAAGACTTTGCTTTTTGACGGCAAATGGCGCAAACAGTTTCGCAAGGGGAATGGAAAAGCTACCGCAAAAGGATCAGATCGCCGGTTTTGCGGGTTTGCAAACCATTGACGCAGGCAACCAGGATATCATAGAAATAAGTGCCTGTTTCTGCAGGGCTTCCCTGAAAGGTTCCATTCCATTCGCGTTCGCTGTCGGCATGAAAAACCAATTGTCCCCAACGGTTATAAACATTGATCTGAATCACCTTGTAACCGAAATCTGTGCGCACGCGGAACACATCATTCTTACCATCACCATTGGGCGAAAAGGCAGACGGGATGATGATGATACCGTCGCAACATTTCTTCACTTCAACGTTTACCGGAATTCTTTCGCTTTCGCAACCTGCTACGGTTTGCGATACAAAAAACTGAAAGCGATTCAATTCATTGGTGGAGACTACCGGCGCTGCAGCGAGTGCTTCGCCATCAGGATGCAGATACCAACGAAGGTCTTCGCCTACTGCACTCAGCGTTTCTGTTTTGTCCTCCTGACAAAAAACCGAAGGAGAAGTTAGTTCCGGCGGTGCGGGCGTAATGACGCTCAGCAACATGCTGTCGGTTGCCGTACAATTGCTGGTATCGGGCTTTACCTGAACCATATAAATGCCGGAATCTGCACGGCGCAAAGCAGGAATAAACGGACTGGCATCGGTAGATAAAAAGCCTGCAGGTCCTTTCCACAAATAGCTGTAACCATTGTATGGAGGGGCTACCGCGGCTTGCAAACTTACCGGGCTGAAATTGCAGGCAGTAAGGTCTTGCAGTTGCACAGATGGCGCAGGCTTTACTGCAATGGATACCTGAGCTGTTTTTGGACTACAGCCCGCGCCGGGTACCGTTGCCGAAACGGTATATGCTGTTGCTCTATTGGGGCTTGCTACCGGTGATTCGCTTTGGGCGTCGTTGAGAAAATCCGCCGGCGACCAGGAGTATTGAAAAAGACTGTCGCCATACACCTGCAATTGAATGCCGGTATTGCTGCAGATCGTCGTATCGGGTGTGCGAATGCTAAGCGATAAGGAGTCGTAGAGCAGCAGTGAAATACTGTCTGTAAAATCGTTGGGATCGCAGGAATAAGGAGAATGGAAAAGTACCTTCAAAGTTTGGGTTCCGTTCTTTGGTGTTTGGAGTGCAGTGACGGAAAGCTGCGCCTGACTGGCATTTGCAGGGATAACGATGCTATCGGCAGCCACGCTAAAATCTGTTCCCCTTTGTGCCGTACCGCCAAATGCCAGTCTCACCGTTCGAGGATAATTTCTTGCAGAGGTTGTGGATACCCGGATGGTAGCCGGAGCACAGCCCTTTACCACAAATTTTTTACCACCGCTATTTACAGGCGCCACCACTTCCGCAGACACCTTATTTGCCTGCAAACTTCCAGCCCGCAGAAAAACGCCTGAGTCGTAGAGATAGTTGCCCGCGTCGGCAATTACAATCTTTAGGTGATAAGTGCTGCAAGGCTGAACGGCGGCTGCTGCATCGAGAATGGTTGTTCGTCCTTTGTGGGTGAGGTACTGTCCATTGCTATTGTCCACATATTCGGAAGTAAAGGGCGAACCCGGACCCATAGAGGTACAGTTGGCTAATGAATAACCTGCGCCCGGCGTACCACTGTTTACACTATTGATCGTGACCGGAATATTAGTGCCCGGCACCAGCGCCATGTTTTTTTGACCGTTGATGCCCGCCCCGGAAATGAGAAAGGCAAATGCATCGTTGTAAGGACCGCAGGTGGCATTGATGTATTCTTCTGAAGAAAAGACGTACTGAAAGTGAATAGAATCGCCCTGCGGCACAAAGTCGAATTCCAACGCGCAGGCATCTTTGGTAGATTGCCCCGACACACTGTTTAGAGTTGCATCGCCGGGCATGCCATTATTGTTGCTCGCCAGCAAGCCCGATGTACCGTTGACCCCGGTGTAATAAATAGAAGTAGCTGCAGCACCTGTGGTCAGCACAATACCTGAGTCGAGACCGATACCTGTGTTGAGCTCCGTAAAACTGCCATTGGCATTCGCTGCGCAGCGTAGGACGGGATTTGAAATCTGCACACCGGCTCCTGCCAGTTTTTGAGCCAGTGCTGCTGCCGTTTGGTCGGCATTTACGGTTATCTGCGCCTGTGTCCCTACCGAGCTTATGACCCATAATAGAAGCGGCAAGAACCGTAACGTACCCATCCGAAAAAACATCTGCTCAATTTCGGCTGCAAAGGTAGGCGGAATATGAAGATCAGTGCTTTTGAAAATGTGAAAATGGTAAAGTGATGAAGTTGGCAACATACACATTTACAAAGATAGTTATAGTGATTTGGCAAATATGGGGTTTTAATAAGGTTACAACGGCTTATGTACGGCGTATGTATGGAGTATCTAGGAGTATCTATAAAGAATCGTAGAGCGTTATCTGCTGTATTACTCGTCCTTTATCAGCGTAAAACTCTGCGATGCCTGCGTTTCATCCTCCCTTGTTACGAGCACAGTGACAATATAACTACCCGGTGCATAAGGGCTTATATCGCCGCTGATCTCCCAACACTGACTTCTTGATACGGACGAGAGTTGCTCCCCATTTATGTTTGAAACCGTCATCACTACAGACAAAACAAATTCATTCAATTCAACTGCAAATGGTCCTGCAGTAGGATTGGGATAGATCACGCCATAGAGAGGCTTGTCAGTAGGATGGGCTGGACCATCGTATATACAATTGTACTTGCGCTGTATGCGCTCCCCATTTGCATCATAACTGTAAAAAATGCCGCATACAGTTTGCTGACTTTGTGCTTTGCCAGCGCTGGCGTACACGAACAAAATAATAAGAAAGGTAAGGTGCTTCATGTTATTGTGTTTTTAAAAAATGGAATTTTTTATACGAAATACAATCAAAAAATGAATCTATAAACCGAAATGGAAACCGATGCTGATTGTTATAGGCAAAGGTTCACTGTCAAATTTCACGCTCGGGTTGTTTTTCAACTTATCAAAATCTTTCTGGTATTGATCGCTGCGAAACGGATAATAGACTCCGAAAAACAGCTTATTGGGTGCCCTGCCCACTTTCCAATCTAGCCCCACGCCTGCACTCGGACCATAGTAGGTCTTATTGTACTCAGACGCCCCAGCCACCACAATTACTGCATTGTAGCCATACATAGCTTGTATGGTAGGGCTGAGTTTCTTCTTGGGCAATGCCTTAAACGAAAGACCGCCATTGAAGCCCAGACCTTTGAAATTAAATCCTGCACCGGCAAATATGCCAAGGTAAGGAATGGGTACCGCCTCCACTTTAAAGCCAAGCCCTCCGTAGTCTAAACCGGTACCTAGACCAAAGAATACATTACGCTCCCGTTCATCGTCTCTATACCGCTGCGCCGAGGCAGTATGCAATCCGCAAAAAAGCAGGATGCTGACGATTACTGTAAATTTTATTGAATTCATTGTGTTTGACCTTTGAAACTTGAAATAACCTAAAGCTGCTCTACAAGAAATGTTTTTTGCATATTTAACAGCTTGAGAACTTTAATAATATTTTATTTTAATTCGACATGCGCGAGTTACTTGAAAGAAACCGGTGCACAATGGCGCATGATAAGTCTATTCCCTGCAACCATGTTCACCGAATACGGGGGGAGCCCCCTCTATGCTTCCGGATGACTCGCCCGGGGCAGAATTACTAAGGATAAACAATTGTCCAGTTATTTTTCTCCATCGAATCAACAGTTAATAAATATTTCCGACGGACAATCTGTTCCTGATGATATTGTTCATCACCCTGATACTTAATAAGCGAATCCCGGTTAACAACAAAAAATATCAATACACCTAATGCGTTTTCATTAAACCTTCCCTTCCAACCCTTATCGTATGCAAGACTTATTGTATCTGGAAAACTCATAGAGCATACAGAAAAAGAATTTTTTAGGGTTGTATCTGGATAATCTGTTGAGTAAAACATGTTTATGTTCTCCCCTGTTTTATTAAGAACAGTGATAACACCAATTTCATTATATGTAGGTTTGCAACTATTGCTCAACAAAAGTATCATCAACAATGACACTGAAATAACAAAAAAATTTTTCATAAATGTTAATTTGTGTTAAGGATTCATCCACCAATTGAAGCGCCCAAAAGGAAAATCTGCAATTGACATCAGCCACTGATAGGTTTGGAGGTCAGCACTACCTGGCCAATAGTCTTGCCAACCGGTTAAATCAACCCCTTTTCTCTGAAAATAGTCATGTCCCATATTAGAAGCATTCCGTTCATACCAAGCATTCTCATCATGTTCATCTCGATTAAAGAGACTATTTATACCCCCCCTGGTATAACCCTTAAAGCCATACCTCCTGCTTTGCAGGTAATGCCCGTATTCATGCATAAGGTATTCTGAAGCGGGTTTCAATTTACCATATTTGTCATAAGCTATACCTTCATACTTGAGAACCCTTATGTAGTTTCCTAAATCCTGTCCCCGTTCGGCGTAGCTTGCAGCTACGTCGCAATTAAACCAACAACTCCAAATCAACAAGTCCTTTTGTGCCGGTAAAATATTCCTTAGCGCTACTATAAAGATAATCCTCCTCCCTTTCCACAATTCCCGATCTAACTGGATTCTGATGGATGTAATTCAATTTCTGTTGAAAAAATTTTTCACTGCTTAATTCTATTGCATGGTTCTCATGCGTCCATACCTGGTAACGTTCGTTGCGTTCGTGTTGCGCTGCTGCCTCACCAAATATTCTTAACAGCCATTCCCGTCTGCTTTCCGGCTCTCTTTCTATCGTAGCAATTATTTCCTTACTCGTGTGCCTTTTGAAATCTCGAACGATGGCGGACAAATTGCCTGCTTGTGATGATGCTATCAAATGAATATGGTTGCTCATAATTACATAAGCATGAAGCCTAAGACTCAGTTCGGCGTAGTCTCCGGACTACGTCGCAGCGGCAATTGTTCTCCGAACAATAATATTACATGTTTAACCACCCTCTAAAGTTAGCCACTGCATTTGTTAGAAACCTTGATTTGCAGTCGGGAGACTGCTATCCACTGCGACGTAGTCAGCTACACACAAGCCTTACCTTCAGACTACGCCGAACAGGCAATATCAAATACTTCATAACATTACAAATAATTTAATTTAAATTTATTTTTTTCGCTTTGCTAGTTTTTCTACGGCTTGTTGAAAATCCTTTGGATAAAGTGATATTTCAATGCTTAAATTTAAATTTCCAGCCAGTTTCAATAATTCGTTAGGTATAAACGAAGACTGCGAGAGTACGTTTTCTTTATCAATAGTCATTTCTATACCAAATCTTAATGTAGCATATTCGATTTCCTTTGTTAATCCAACATGTTTAAGCTTAGATTTATTACTCTTTAGAAACTTCACGGCATCTTTTATCTGAGTTTCAAACTCAGTAAAATCAGCATCACTTACTTCAATAGATAAAGCTGAGTACATCATTTTTGCCCCATTAGGTCGATTAGGTGATTTAGCTTCCCCTATGTACCTTTTCTTGTGTGGGCTTAGTTTGCTTTTCTCAACAAACGAATCGATGTCTAATTCTTTTCCGATAATTGACAATACACAACTCATTGAAAATATTTTTTAAATGATTAGGGCCTAAGATAGGGACTCCACCCACAACAGGTATAGGATACCGTATACTCTGAGCTACTTGATTCCAGTCAACAAGAGATCCTGATCCTACCATACTGGCGAGCCCCCTAAAAAGCGTCTAGTTGAGTCACCCAGGACGGAAGAAAATTGCCGGCTTCTTCCTTTCGAATGCCAGTTGAAAACCGGCTGTTCATATATGACACGAGAGCGCTGCGCTAACTCTCGCGCCAGAGAGTGTATGTATAGCCCCAAGTGTTCCGTTGCCCCCTCGCGACCTAGTTAACTACCTAGAGTGCTTGGCTTTAAACTACGCCGAATCGGCACTGTAGATCGCATCTTGCTTTCTAGTCTTGAGTCTCAAGACCAAGAAGACACAGAAACAACTCCCTTTTTCGTAATCATTACCGAAAAAAAGTTATGGTCGAAATTGTTTTTTGAATTTCATAGAAATTTTTTATATTCTTGTTCACTAATAAAAAAGATAAATTAATCTCCTCAATATCTATCATAAAAAAATATAAATCCGGTAAGTTGGGCAAGAGTATTTTACTGTAAGGAAATAACCATGGTGTGATAGTTTGTGTTTGCCTAAATTTTTCGTAATCTCCGGAATTTACTTTATTATTTTCATCAAAATTTACGTTGAATATTAAAGGTAGATTGCCCATATATAATTCAGAAGTTTCATCAAGAATATTATACAGATACAATGTATCAAAATATTCTATTCGACTCAAATTGTACATAATACTAATTATTTCCATTTGTGGGATACTAAAATTCACAGGATGGGCGGAGTAATCTTCCCTGTTCAAAACCTGTAGTAAACTATCTTTCTTGTTAAATATTTTGTAGTAGCTGTTTAACAAATTAGTCGGTAAGCCACTAAGGGATATTTTCATGAAATTATCAATTTGAAGGTCTGTATTTCCATATAATTCTACCATCTTGAAGTTGATTGTGAAAGGTAGGTCCATGATTTCCAAACTGTCGGAAGTAGTATCTAGTACCATTAACTTCTATCCATTGCACGCTGTTTCCGATAGGGGCGGTGATTGTACCATATCTTAAATTGCCGCACATTTCCTTTTTCCGAGATCTTCGTCGATGTTTACTTTTGTTGACTTTTGAGTACACCCCAAAATAAAAATATATAGACCACAAATATATTTCATCTATTTATGTTTTTAGTATTTTAAATATTATCCAAATCATGAGTATAAGCAGACTACCAAATAGGGAATTTAATAGTGGATCGTCGTCCAATATTGCCTTCCAACTCCTAGTAAATCCGGTTAGTAACCAACGAAAAAAGGCGCCAGGAATCAATAACAAAAAGTCTATTATTAATTCTACGATTTGACTCATGGATTAATTTTTTATTCCAGTAGCATCCCACTGACGCGAGATTTCCGAAAGATGTCCCGTGTCCTCTTTATATCGTCTTACGCGATTCTCCTGAAAGGGACTCGCGCACATCAGGGTAATAGCAGTTTGGTTCCATCATCTGTCTGCTTGCAATTTAACTACGGACTAACTGGAAATACTTCCAACAAAATTTTCGAACTTTCATGGTTAAATTTAGGGAATTGCGCCCCAATGCGGGCGAGTCCTTCTCTCCTCATAACATAAAGATAGTCACCCCTTTATTTCGGCTATAAATATTAAGGCAAATCAAAAATATTTCAGAATAACTTTTGCACAACTTCACTTTTTGTGAACTTTCGCTACTTTTACATCATGATATGAAAGTCCATTTGATAAAAGAAAAAAACAATCAGGGATTACATAGCTGGGAATAGTGGTAACAAGGCATCGTTTGAAGAATGGCTTTCAAAAGTAAAATTAGCTGATTGGACTACCACTGAAGATGTAGTTCAAACTTTCCCTTCTGCTGATTTTTTAGGCAATAGTTCTGACAGAGTGATTTTTGATACTGCAGGGAATAAGTACAGGATGATTTGTAAATATTCATTTGGCAGCACAAGTATCAGATTGTATGTATGCTGGATAGGCACTCATGCAGCCTATGACAAAGTTTGCAAACAGGAAAAACAATATACGGTCTTTGACTATTAAAATAAGTGCTATGGAAACATTGAAATATAAAATAATTAAATCCAAAAAGCAATACAATGAATATTGCCAGGCACTTCACGATTTGGATTTTGCTACAAAAAGGAAAACCAAAGCAGTAGAAGATGAAATGGAATTGCTCACTTTTTTGATTGAAAAATACGATGAAGAAAACAGCAATTTTGAAATACTTGAACCTATTCCATTACTAAAGTCTCTGATGAAAGAGCATAAAATGAAGGCGGTTGATTTGGCAAAGCTCCTGAATGTAAGCGAAGGCTTGGTTTCTGACATGCTTAATTACAAGAAGGGCTTATCAAAAGATACCATCCGCATTCTTTCAGAGAGGTTTAAATTGAACCAGGAGGCGTTTAACAGACCCTATGAATTGCATGTGTCTGTAAGCTCCAAGTTTAAAGATGCAAAAATGATGAACACAAGGAAGAAACTGGCTATACCACCCAGTGCGGGGTACAGTGGGCGGTGAAAACGGTGGCAAAGCAAGCAGGCATCATCAAGACATTTCACAACCACCCCGCCCTACGGGCACCCCGCCTTAATAAGGCAGGGAGTTGCCCAACTTCAGTTCTTTGATGCAGCTTAATCGAAGTGCTCAAGCGGGGACAATCCTTCCCTTCACAAGGGAAGGTGCCCGAAGGGCGGAAGGGTTGGATCTGAATTCCTATCATTTGTCAACATACCACGCAACGTCCGTTACATTAGCACATTAGCACATTAGTACATTAGCACATCAGCACACTAGCACATCAGCACACTAGCACATTAGCACATTAGCACATTACTTAATCACCCCGAGCTCTTTCCCCACTTTTGTAAAGGCGGCGATTGCCCTATCGAGCTGTTCACGGTTGTGCGCCGCAGAAATCTGCACACGAATACGCGCCTGACCTTTTGCTACCACAGGATAGAAAAACCCGATCACGTAGATGCCTTCGTCGAGGAGTTTTGCAGCCATTTGCTGCGCCAGCACGGCATCATAAAGCATGATGGGTGTGATAGGGTGCGTGCCGGGCTTTATATCAAAACCTGCTTCGGTCATCTTACTGCGGAAGTACGTGGTATTGTCTTCCAGTTTGTCGCGCAGCTCCGTGGTTTGGCTCAGCATATCGAGCACGGCAATAGAAGCGCCCACTACCGATGGAGCCACGGTGTTGGAAAATAAATAGGGACGGCTACGCTGCCGCAACATTTCGATCATTTCCTTCTTGCCGCTGGTAAAACCGCCCGATGCTCCACCGAGTGCCTTACCTAATGTGCCGGTAATGATATCTACACGGTCCATAACGCCGCAAAGTTCATGTACCCCTCTGCCGGTCTTTCCCATAAAGCCGGATGAGTGACTTTCATCAATCATCACCACGGCATCATATTGATCGGCGAGGTCGCAGATCTTATCGAGTTGCGCAATGGTACCATCCATAGAAAATACAGAATCCGTTACGATCATCCGCGTACGCGCATCTTCCAACGACTGCAACTGAGCTTCGAGATCTGCCATATCATTGTGACGATAGCGGGCGCGTTTCGCTTTACATAGACGCACACCGTCTATTATTGACGCATGGTTCAGTTCATCAGAAATGATAGCATCTTCCTCTCCCAGCAAGGGCTCGAACACACCTCCATTGGCATCAAAGCAGGCAACGTAAAGAATAGTATCCTCCGTGCCGAGAAATTCAGAAAGCTTATGCTCCAGTTCTTTGTGAATATCCTGTGTGCCGCAGATAAAGCGTACGGAGCTCATGCCATAGCCGCGCTCATCAACCGTTTTCTTGGCAGCTTCTAGCACGCGGGGATGGGAAGAAAGTCCCAGATAATTATTGGCACAGAAGTTCAACACCTTTTTGCCATTTACGGTAATCTCGGCTCCCTGCGGAGATTCGATAATGCGCTCTTTTTTATAAAGTCCTGCATTTTCTATTTCCTGAAGTTCGTTGTGTAAACGCTGGTAGAACGACTGACTTGACATATTGCCCAATGATTTTATCCGGCAAAATAAGCATAAAGCGGGCAGATAGAAAACGCAGTGTAGCTGCAGATGCCTTTGCTCCAAAAATTAGTTAAATCAAATCTGTAACAAGAATGCAGATAGTGCGATCTACTACATTTGCAGATTAGTCAAATTCTCTTGTTTCGATTTCTTTTTACCATAATGCTGGCCCTGTTGTCAGGAATATCTTCGGCGCAGGTGCTGAAAGGCGAGGTTGTAGATGGCGAATCCGGCAAGCCGTTGCCCATGGTCGCGGTGTATAACTCAAGAAGTCAGCAATATGTCTATACCGATGTTGCGGGCCGTTTTTCTATTTCCGCAGAGCCGGGAGCGATTATCAGTTTTAGCTGTATCGGGTACAAAACACAAACGAAGGTTGTGCCCGTTTCTGATGGTACGGCCACCATGCATATAGACCTCTTTAAGCTAAGTTATGAATTGGATGAGTTTGTTTATCATCCCCTGTACACGCCCTATCAGATGGACTCTATGGAAAGGAAAAGCACATATCAGCGCGCGCTGGCAAGAGAACGTGTAAAGAGCGTCATGTCACCGGTAACCTTATTGGCGGATATGCTTTCCAAAAAAAGCAAACAGGTATATCGCTTCCAGAAGAATTTTAACTACTGGGAGACGATGAAATTTATTGAGTCAAGGTATTCGCCCGAGCTTGTTACCCAAATGACGGGTCTCACGGGCGACACGGCTGCCTATTTCATCAATGCGAACCCCATGCCCTATGACTATGCAAGAGTGGCATCCGACCTTGAGCTGAAAATGTGGATACGGGAGCATTACCGGGAATGGATCAAGCATCCTGAGTTCGAGAAAATGCCGCAAACTGCGGATTCCACCGCTGTGCAAAGCAAGTAAGCAATCCTCGCCATTCCGCGCAATAACGTTTTCGGACATTTTTTAAAATGGGCATCTTCTACATGCGGATTGCAAATCCGCAACATCCTTTCGTTCAGAATGCCCCTTCGAAACATTCTGAACAACGAGAACAACGAGAGTCCGCCAATACAAAAGTCACTTTGCCCCGATTATAAGCCAAATTGAAAACCGATACTGATCGCAATGGGCAGGGGCTCATTGTCGAACTTGATCATAGGATTTGATTTCAGCGCGTCGAGGTCTTTTTGATATTGTTCGCTACGGAAGGGAAAATAGACGGCGAAGAATAATTTGTTTGGCGCTCGGCCCACTTTCCAATCTAATCCTGCACCGACACTCGGCCCATAGTAGGTTTTACTGTAGCGATCCGCGTCTTTGACCACTATGACGGCGTTATAGCCATACATAGCCTGCAGCGTAGGGGTGACCTTGTTTTTGGGAAGCACCTTGAAGGAAAGTCCGCCATTGAACCCCAGACCCTTAAAATTGTAACCCGCGCCCCCAAATATGCCGAGGAAGGGAAAGGGTACTACTTCGAGCTTTAGTCCTATACCACCAAAATCAAGGCCGGTACCGGGTCCGAAAAAGAAAATGCGTTCTCTGTCGGGGTCTGCATATCTCTGTGCCTGAAGAGTTCCGGGTCTGGAAAGGAATAAGGCAGCGGCAAGGGCGACTACTTTGGTAAATGTCATTACGAGTTGATTTATAAGTTGTTAAAGAACAAGATAGTGCCTTTTTATTGAACACACTACTTTTTCACTGGTGCACACGAACTGCCAAAAATGTTTGGCATTTAGCGCACGGCCGATATGCCCTGAACCGACAAAAAAGCAAGAGGTGCCGGATTTTTGAAGCGTTGAAGCGCTTTGCCATAACCAACGCACATATCCCCATCAGTTCAATCCTTCCGCGGGCTTTGCGCTTTTGCCTAACTTGCAGCCTCTATGATTCCGCAGTGGCAAAAAGGTATTGTACGACAGATGGAACAGGCTACGCCCAACACGCGGCGCTATTGGATTGAACTTCCTGAAACAGAAAATTTTTCCTTTAAGCCCGGTCAGTTTGTTACGCTCGATCTGCCTATACACGAGCAGCGCAACCGCCGCTGGCGCAGCTATAGCATCGCCTCGGTGCCTGATGGCAGCAATGTAATAGAGCTGGTCATTGTGCATGTAGAGCATGGTGCCGGCACCAACTATTTTTTTAGTGATGTAAAGGAAGGCTGTGAGTTAACGCTCCGTGGACCGCATGGCATCTTTACGCTGCCGCAGCAGATAGAAAAAGAGATGTTTCTTATTTGCACAGGCACGGGTATTGCACCTTTTCGCAGTATGGCAAAATACATTCACCGCCACAACCTGCCGCACCACAACCTCCACCTGATATATGGCTGTCGTACTAAAGACGACTTGCTCTATGCCGATGAAATGCAACTCCTCGAAAAGGAATTGCCAGGTTTTCGCTACCATCCTACGCTTTCGCGCGAGAGCTGGAGCGGACGTACCGGATATGTGCATCATGTATATGAGGAGCTATGTAGCGACCGGCAGCCCGCAACTTTTATGCTCTGTGGCTGGAGGAATATGATTGATGAAGCCAAACACCGCCTGCTGGATATGGGCTACGATAAAAAAGATATTCACCTCGAGCTTTATGGCTGATGCACCCGTGGTTAGCGGCTCGGGCCACGCTATAAAGGCCTTGCAGGTACAGTAGGCAGATGAGCCAGCTCTGCCTTTGGCATGTTCTTTTTTATTTATTGTCCTACAGCCAACCCCTGTAAAACACTGCTGCTATGACTTCTGGAAAAAGAGTGCTGATCGTCTCAAACAGGCTTCCTGTAAAGATCACCCGAAAAGACGGGGAGATCGCCTATCAAACCAGCGAAGGCGGTCTGGCAACCGGACTGGGCAGCATCTACAAACAAGGCAATAACTTATGGATCGGATGGCCCGGCGCGGATCTTACAGATGCCGAGAAGGCTGGGGTCACACAGGATCTTTCCGTCCAGAATCTCTTTCCGGTATTTCTCACGCAGCAAGAGATCAATGATTATTACGAAGGTTTTTCCAACGAAACCCTGTGGCCTTTGTTTCACTATTTCCCCACTTATACTGAATATAATCCTCAGTATTGGGAAGGCTATCAGAAAGTAAACCGGAAATTTGCCGATGCTATCATTAAGTCGGCCAGCAAGGAAGACGTGGTGTGGATACACGATTATCAGTTGATGTTGGTGCCGCAAATGGTGCGCGAGGCAATACCCGAGGTGAGCATCGGATTTTTTCAACACATACCTTTTCCGTCCTATGAAGTCTTTCGGCTGATCCCCTGGAGGAAGGAATTGCTTAACGGTTTGCTTGGGGCCGATGTTATTGGTTTTCACACCTATGATGACGTTCGCCATTTCATCAGCGCGGCTAACCGTATTACCGGTCTGAACAATGTGGCCAACGAGGTAGGAGTAGATAGCCGTACGGTGGTTGTAGATGCCTTTCCCATAAGCATCGACTATAAAAAGTATCGCTCGCTGGCCGAAGATGCCAACACGCGTAGAAATGAACGCAAGCTTCGCCAGCTTATCAACCACAACAAGCTGATCATTTCGATCGACCGGCTCGACTATAGCAAGGGTATTATAGACCGGCTGCGGGCTTATCAGCTCTTTCTCGAAAATCACCCGGAGCTGCGGGGTAAGGTTTCGATGATACAGTTGGTGGTACCCTCGCGCGACAACGTGCCGAAATACAAAGAGCTGAAAGAAGAAATGAACCGAATGGTCAGTGAGATCAACGGAAGGTTTTCGACCCTCGGCTGGCAACCCATACAGCATTTTTACCGCTCCTTTCCTATCCATTTGCTCTCGGCGTTGTACAAGGCCGCCGATGTGGCATTGGTGACGCCCATGCGCGATGGAATGAACCTGGTGAGTAAAGAATTTATTGCCAGCAAGACCGATCAGCATGGCGTATTGATCTTAAGCGAAATGGCCGGCGCCTCACGCGAACTTTCAGAAGCCATCATCATCAATCCTAACGATGTCTGGGATTTTTCCGAAAAGATATTTCTGGCCCTCAACATGCCCGAGGATGAGCAAAGACGGCGCATGTCGGCCATGCAGCAGACAGTATCGCGGTTTGATATTTTCAATTGGGTGAAGAATTTCATGGACAAGCTTACTGAGGTGAAAGCCCAGCAGCAGGCCATGCTCACGCGCAATATCAACACTTCCATCCGTCAGAAAATTGCCATCAGTTACTACTATGGCATGAAGCGCATTATTTTTTTAGACTATGATGGTACACTGGTGCCTTTTAATAAAAACCTTTTGGGCGCTGTGCCCGATGAGCCTTTGCTGGACCTGCTGAAAAAGTTGTCTGCCGATCCGCACAACAAAGTAGTCATCACCAGCGGCAGAGACTACCAGACCCTCGACAAATGGCTTGGTCATCTGCCCGTTGACATCATTGCCGAACATGGTGCCTGGTATAAAGACCATGGGAAATTCTGGCGTAGCCGGCGCGATCTCAACGATGCCTGGAAACAAGAGATCTATAGCGTCATGAATCAGTATGCCCGCCGCACCCCCGGGGCTGCCATAGAAGAAAAAAGTTATTCCCTGGCCTGGCACTACCGCAAGGTGGAAAATGGCCTGGGCGATCTGCGGGCGCAGGAACTTACGGCAGATATGAAACATCTCGTAGCCGACCGCGGACTACAGTTGCTGCAGGGCGATAAGGTCATTGAAGTGAAAAGCATTTCGGTGAATAAGGGAAGAGCAGCAAAACGCTGGCTGGAGAAGGAAGAGTATGATTTTGTTATGGCAATAGGTGATGATCCTACCGACGAAGACACTTTTAAAGTGATGCCCGAAGGTGCAATCACGATAAAGGTGGGCAGCAAAATTTCTGCTGCTGCTTATTTCCTGAGCACCAGCGAAGAGGTGCGGGCACTGCTGTTGGAAATGATCAATTCGCCACATACGGTAGATGAGGCACATCAGTTGCTCAAAGAAGCGAGCTAAACGCCTTGCACCATCGTATTCTCTATTCGATAAAGCCCGGATAATCCAGTTTTTTGGCTATCCGGTAGGCTGCATTCATGAGCCCTACATGGCTATAGGCCTGTGGAAAATTACCCCACTGACTTCCATCCTGCGCATCCACATCTTCACTTAGTAGTCCCAGATGATTGGTAAAACGCAACAGATTGTTGAAGTTTTCTATAGCCTCTTCCACACGCCCTACGCAGGCAAGAGCTTCTACATACCAGAAGGCGGTGATGAGAAATGTTGTTTTGGGTTTGCCAAAATCGTCGGCGACTACATACCTGTAGAAAAGTCCGTGCTCTGCTTTTAATTCTTTTTCCACTGCAGACAAATGGTCTCTGGCCCGCTGCGACGAAGGATCGAGATAATGCATCATGATCAGCTGCAGGGTGCTCGCATCGAGTGCTTCAATACCGTCTGCCATAGTATATACTTTCCGCTTTTCATCGTAGCAGCTTTCTATACGTGCGGCAGCCTGGTGCATCAGCTTTATGGCACGTTCCAACAGATGTTCGTCGCCAATATGCCGCGCCATTTTTATAGCGGCTTTGCACCCCGCCCATTGAAAAAGATTGGTGTAGCAGTGATGGTGGGCTAGTGTGCGAAACTCCCAGATGCCCGCATCTGCTTCATCAATAGTTGCCTCTATCTGCGTGAGTATTTCATTGATCCACCGCGACGAATCCTGTCTTTCTTCAAAAATAAACCGCCGGTCGGTGTACAGGGGCAACAAAGAAAGCATCACCTGCCCGTAGGTATCGTTTTGTATATGCTCCACAGCCTGATTGCCGACACGTACGGGTTTATTGCCTTTATAACCTTCAAGGTCCAGTATTTTTTCTTTGAAATCGGCATTCCCGGTTATGGTGTACAGCGGGTTGTAGCGTCCGCCTTCGCGGGTAGGAAGGTTGGCAATAAAATGAAAGTATTGTTCGCCTTCCTCAAAATGACCAATATTGTTGAAAGCATTGAGAATATAGTAAGCATCACGAAGCCAGCAATACCGATAGTCCCAGTTGCGCCCGCTGCCATCGTATTCCGGAAGGCTTGTGGTACTTGCAGCTATTATGGCGCCGGTATCTTCATACTGATGTATTTTTAACGCCAGTGAGGAACGAATGACCTGGCTCTGATAAAAGTTGCCGATACCGGTATTTTTGATCCAACCGCGCCAGTAGGCTATGGTTCTTGTCAAAAAATCTTCTGCGGTGGTGAGCAAAGGCGCCTCAAGCGGCAGCCCATAGGTGAGCACCAGATATTTGGTTTCGTTCAGCACAAAATGCTGTTCGTCGAGGATGAAATTGGTGGATACATTGGAGGTAAGACGCAAAGGGCGTTCGAGCCCCACAAACTCAATGTGGTTGCTGCCTTGCAAGGGGGTTAAAATGGTTTTGCCGTAGTCGCCCACCGGACGGCAGCTCACTTTTATCTTCGGGCTACCTTCTACCTGTTCTATTTTTCTAATAAACATCAGCGGCCTGAAATATCGGTCGTATAGTCGAAATCTGGGTGCGAAGTCCGTCACCTTATAGCGGCTGCCGTCTTCACATTGTACCTCTGTCACCAGCACGTTTGTATTTTCAATATAGCGTTGCGAAGACGTCCAGTTTCCCTGCGGCTGAATGGAGAATTCGCCTCCTCGTTTCGTATCAAGCAAGCTCCCGAAAACAAAGCTGCTGTCGAAACGGGGCCAGCAAAGCCAGCTTACATTGGTGTCTTTATGAATGTGCGCCAGAAAGCCGCAGTTTCCGATAATGCCGGATTCGTAAATATGACGTGCCATGGGGTGTTTTGAAGTGATAGAATGACGAAAAAAAAGTGCCAGCCAGGTAAGGGTTAAGTAACAGAGAGATACCAGCAGGCATAGTGATGAAGGAAGTTGTTGATCAGCATTACCTTTTTTAACTGTGTGGGCTTGTGCTTTACCTTAAGACTTTCGGGTAAGCCGTCCATCATGGACCGATACAATATTCCCAGGCCAAAAGACGCATCTACCGGATAGGCTCCGCAAAATTGCTTGAAGGAACCTGTGCTCGTGTCTTTGAATAGTTCATGTTCAAGCCGGTCATAAAAGCCTTCCGTACGCAGGTCTCCGCTTCTTCCGGTCAAGACGAAATCAATATCTTCTATTGTGAGCTCGCTGCCGGCGATAAAGTTTTTCACCAGGGAAACCGCTTCTTCAGTATCGCGTGTGGTAAAGGTGAAGATGTTGTGGATAGCCACCGACCGTTCAGCAGGTTGTCCGCTCACGTAAAAAAAAGATGCGCCTTCGCCCGCCAGGCTTCCTTTGTCCGGTGCAGCAAGCACACGCTCCGGCAGCGTCTTCTCATGGCGATATACTTTGGCGGTCTGCATTACGGACAGACTGGTTGCCGTAAGTTCTTCAATGCCACCGACAAGCACGCTTTGTCCGGCATGCTCATTCAAAAACAACGAGGCATTGATCATGGCATGTTCAAAAGAATGCCCGCGGTGTACATAGGTCAGGTTTTGGCCGTGGCATTGTGTGATCAAGGCGATCTGTCCTGCTACCGTATTGTGTGTAGATTGGATGAAGGCTGTAGGGGTTAGCATTTGCTCATCCTGATCAATCATTTTTGAAAGAAATACCTCGGTATCGTGCAGGCAGCCCAAAGCCGTACCTACCGACAAGGCATCGGCGTTTTCTTTCCCAGACGACTGCAGGCAGATTTTTGCAGCGCCTATGCCCATCCTTACCGCTTTGCTCATTCTTCTAAGTTGCATAGGGGCAATCCAGGGGCTGTAGTCCGGCTCTTTGCAGAGCAAACTGTCGGTTTCCTGCTGCGGGGGCAAAAACGGAAATCCTGTCGCATCGCTGCTTCCTGCTGCACTTAGCATGCCGGCTCCGTGGATGTATATTTTCATGCTTTTGAAAAGACTAATGATGAACAATTGCCGCCAAAGCCAAATGAATTGGATAACACATGGCGAAGGTTGCGCCCGGTGAGGAGTTCGGTCACGGGCTTCCAGTTCAGGTCCTGCATCTGTTTTTGCCACCGCAGGTTTGGAAAGACAACACCATCGCGCAGGGCAAGTGCGCAGAATACGGCTTCTACACCGCCGCAGCCGCCCAGGGTGTGCCCCGTATATCCCTTTGTTGAGGAGGCCAGGGGAACCGCGTCGCCAAAGATAGCAGCTATCGCTTTCCCTTCCGAACTGTCGTTGTTGGCTGTGCCCGTGCCGTGCAGGTTGATGTAGTCAATGTCCGCGGGCGAGAGGCCTGCTGTCTGAATGGCCTGCTCCATAGCCAGTTTATTGCCCACACCCTCCGGCGAAGAAGCCGTCTGATGGTAGGCGTCATTGGCATTAGCATAGCCAGATACAATACATAACGGCTCGGCGCCACATTGTTTTGCTGCACGTTCGTTCATCAACACCAGGTATCCGGCGCCTTCCCCCAGGTTCAGCCCTCGTCGCTCATCGTCGAAGGGCTGGCAGGGCTGTCGATCGAGGATCATGAGTGTGTTAAACCCATTTAGGGTAAACCGGGAGAGGCAATCAGCCCCGCCGGCCAACACCACATCGAGCATGCCACTGCGTATCATTTGTGCTCCCATCATAATGCTGTTGGCAGAGGAGGAGCATGCCGTACTGATAGTGCTCACAAAGCCATGGATGCCCAGGTGCTGCGCTACGAGTTCCGTTATCGCACCACATTCGTGATGAATGATCTCACCCACCACCTTTGGGTCATGTTGCTCCTTTATTTCCCGGTAAAGGCCTTCTGTAAGGTCCATACCGCCAACGGTGTTTGCCGATATAAACCCTGTCTTTAGCCCGGCAGTTTTGCCGGCAAAGGGCTGCCAGGCCTCCATGGCCGCCACCGCACTAAGCAGGGCAGTGCGCGGATATCCTGCATTCATTCCGGTGAGGGCTGCGAGCTGTTCGTTACTGTATTTTACCTCGCCCACCGGCAGTTCCTCCTGCCAGTGAGTTTTCAAAAAATCAGCCTTACCAATACCGGTGCTGCCAGCTTTGAGCGCCCGCAGACAAGCTTCAGTATCCGCGCCGATTGCTGTAATAACGCCCGTATTTACCCCATAAACTTTATTCATCAAAAACCTGAGTTTGCACCCACGAATATAAAGACATCTTGTTGCCTGTAGCATCAGCTTCAGAGGTAACATAATAAGAAGAATGCTTGCGGATACAAAAATCCTATTAACCCCAACTTAAGTCTCCGGTATATGCCCTTGGATGGTTGCTAATGCCGGTGCATGCCATAACCGCAAATGGCTATTCTTGAATTTGCTAAATATTTTTATGTTTGCTTTTGGTTAATGATTTTTTAATTGAATTCTTATAGATTCGAAAGCATGGGCATGGGCGAAGAAGCAAGGATAACAAGGACAGTTTTTGTTGAACCGGCTCAAGGGCAGGTTGCGGTCGCTTTGCGGTTTACGCATCCGGTCATTATGTCGGCAACTTACCAACTGAAGGTTTTTTCGGATAGGGGGTCATCTTCGTGTTTGCTGAAGGCCGGTTCGAATACAGATGATCATGACGAAATGATTGGAGTTCCGGCCGACTGGCTGGCTACAGGGGTGGTGGATGTAGTGCTTAGCGTTGAGGTCGAAGGGCAGCAGTACGAAGCCTATCCGCACTATGACATTGTGATGGAAATTTACCAGCAAGGAAAATTAGCGGGCTTTACCCATGAGCAAGGCGTGCTCGATGGGTCGCGCCGGCAGATGGATCTGGTCTTGCGGCTGAGGTGCGGTGCGGCGGAGAAAAGGGCCTAAAATAGCTCCGGCCCCGGCAAAACTTAGGGTACTAAAACAAAATATACATGGCTATTACAGAACAACAGTACAAGAAGGTGGCTTCCAGCCTGGGTTGTGAAGTAGCGTCGATTAAGGCGGTTGAGAAAGTGGAATCGAGCGGAAATGGTTTCCTAAAAGATGGCCGGCCAAAAATTCTATTCGAAGGTCATATATTTTGGAAACAATTGCTTGCCATGGGTAAGAACCCCACAGCGCTGAGGAAGGGCAACGAAGATATTCTTTATCCTACCTGGAATATCGATGTTGTGCGGCCCTTATACAAACTCGATCAATACCAAAGGCTCGAAAAAGCCAAGAAGATAGACGAAACGGCAGCTTTGAAATCTGCCTCCTGGGGAGCCTTTCAGATCATGGGTTTCAACCATAAGGTATGTGGATTTGCCACGGTACAAAAGTTTGTTCAGGCGCAGCAGGATGAGTTCGAACAACTCAGCGCCTTCGCCAATTATCTACTCAACACGCACCTGAGCGTCAATCTGAAACACAAAGACTGGAAAGGCTTTGCCAGAGGTTATAACGGTCCGGATTATTGGAAGAATAAGTATGATGTGAAGCTTAAAGCGGCCTACCAGATGTTTGCGAAGGTTTGACGCTTCGGAAATAACCTTTTCCAAAGGGATTTTTTTCCTCCTTTTTAAGTTCAATTTTATGATCCACGTACACGACATCTTTGTTTGCAAACCAGGCATGGCTTCGAAGCTTGCAAAAAAATTTAAAGAAGCCATGGAGGGCGATACCAGCCTTGTACATATTATGACCGACATGACAGGCACCTACAACAGGGTAATCATGGTGACGCAGTTTGAAAACCTCAGCGACTATGAAAAAAGTTGGGAGAAATACCAGCAGCAATCTGAGGAAATGAAAAAAATGATGGAGAAGATTGAAGGCTATCAGGAAATGTTTCTCACAGGATCGCGGGAAATTTTTAAAGTCTGGTAAATGTCCACAGCCTATTTCTAACAAAGGTTGGTTAGGAACACCCCTACCCAAGTAGTTACCAATGTATGCTGTATTTTATTTTGCTAACGCCGTGGGTGTGAAGGCTGCACCGTTTCCGTGTTTTGCGATCCAAAACATACTCAGGTTCGCCTGTTGGTCGTAGGCGTCCACCCAGCCGCAGAGACAAGCATCCATTTCACGATGTTCGAGCAAGTCTTTTACCCAGAAATAAATTTCTGCCGGATCAAAAGAATCCTGCACCAGACAGGTCTGCTCGCCCTTGAAACCATGGCGGATGCAGATTTCTCCCAGCATGATATTGCTTAGGGTATAGACAAATAGGGCCGGGCTTGGGATGTCGGAAACGGTTTCCTGATAGCGCTTGTCAACGTCAAGGCAACCATGCCGTGTAGCCAGCACCACCGCTATTTTCTCTTTGTCGTTTCCCTCATAGAGAAAGCTTTCGCTTTGCTTCAACAGTATTTCTGCTCCCAGCCATGCCCATTTGCTCAAGATATCCATCTTGAAAAATTTAGGATAGTTTCCGGGCAAAGAACGGTAAGCGGCTTCCGGCGACGATGTGTCAATAGCCAATGGCTTTTTGTCGCGAAGCATCACGCCCTCGCGGAGAACAACACTATGCAGGATAGAAAGATTCACTAACTAAATAGAGCGGTTGCCTATGCTGAAGCCTTTTGTGTGGTAAGGTAGCGACTAAGCGTGCGCACGTTTTTCTCGTGATTTTTTACAAATGGATTATTGTCATCCCACACATAGCCCGCCAGCACCGAGCAAATTTGTGACATGATCTCGGGGTTGCGGTTTTCTGCAAAGAAAATGTTGAAAAGACTACCATCATACCATGCATTTACATAGGTACGAAACACGTCTACGCCTGCCATCATTTGTTTCATATACTCATTTTCCCAGTCCACCGGTTCGCCCCGAAGATGCCGGATGACAAGGTGTGCGGCCAGTTGTGCCGAGACGGCGGCCAGTGTCACACCCGATGAAAACACAGGATCGAGAAACTCTGTTACGTTGCCGGTCAGCACAAACCCTTCGCCGTAAAATGTATCAGTGGTTACACTCCAGCTTTGCAGCGTGCGGGGTTCCCATAGCATTTCTGCATTGCCGAACCGGTCTCTTAATTCGGACTGTGCCTGTATCAGTTGGCGAAATTGTTCTTCCGGTGTGCCTTCATATTGCTCAAAAAACTCAGGACTGCCTACATAGCCCACCGAGGTATTGCCGTTCGAGAAAGGGATGACCCATATCCAGGTCGCAGGGTCGTGTACAAATATGGTAATACGGTTGGGCTCAACCGCCGCGCTTCGATTGGGGTCGGTGAGGTGGCAGAAAAGCGTTTTGCGGGCCGCCTGCGACGAAGCGCGTTCAAGGCCAAACAACTTCGGTATTACTCGTCCATAACCGCTGCCATCCACTATGAATTTTGCTTCGATCTTCTGCTCATTTCCGTCGGCAGTTTTCACTACGATCACCGAGTGGTCGCTGAAGATCTGAATGTTTACAACTTCGGTTTCATAATGGATCGGTATATCCATCTTCACACATTCATCGGCCAGTGTAGTATCAAACTCTGCCCGTGGCACCTGCCAGGTCCAGCTCCAGCCCGGGGTAAACTGCTGAGAGAAATTGAAATCGCAAACCTGACCTTCCATCACGAACTTGGCGCCGTCTTTCTGTTGGAAATGTTTTGCCTTCACTGCATCCAGAAATTTCGCTTCTTCCAGGGCTTCCATACACCGAGGCAACAGGCTTTCACCAATCACAAATCTGGGAAACTTCATTTTTTCAACGATCTGAACGGAAAGGCCGGCTTGCTTGATAATCGAAGCGGCTATTGTTCCTGACGGACCGGCACCTATTACCAATACGTCTACTTTTGTAATGCTATTCATAAGGGGTAAATTTCCATTTAAAAATCAGTGCTTAAATGGGGATCGGGTAATAAAGTTATTTCTTTTGCAGTTCCAAAACAGTATGTCCGAGGCCAATGTTATCTTTTTGTTTAACAACGGCAAAGCCCGCCTCATCAATAAATCTGAAGAAAACCTCGCTGTCATACATCTGACTGTTGCCATTGGCCATCGTGGTGAAATAGAGTGAAGTCATTTGGAGGCTAAAGGCAGAAGCCGGGAATCGCTGTACGTCCCAAAAAGTTTCGTTAATGAAAATACGGCCATCTGCAGACAAAGCCTGATGACATTTTTTTAAGATCGAAACTATTTCCGCATCGGCAAAACAGTCCAGAAACTGGCTCATCCAGATCACATCATACCCGGAAGGCAACTCCGTTTCCGGCAATAATACATTCCGCGGATTATAGGTCACACGGTGCCCGAAGCCGGCATCTTCGATGTTTTTTCGGGCCACTTCCAGTTGTATGGGCAAATCTACAAGGCCCACTTCCACTTCCGCATCGTATTCCAGACAAGCAAGGGTGAACTTGCCCGTGTTGGCACCGATATCCATAATTTTTTTGGGCCTGCCTGCAAACACAATGGGCAGCGCCTCCGGAAAAGCATTGTCTGAGTAGTAATGATCGAATTTGAACCAGCTTGTTTTTGCAGGTTCAGGAAGTTTGGAAAGACCCTGATAAATAGTGTCCCAATTGCCAAGGTGATGCAGACCACGCGGCTGACCTGTTTCGAGTGAGGCTTCAAGATCGGCAGCGCCTTCGTAACATACATCGCGCATAAAGTCTGTATTGACTACAGACATGTGATGGTTGATAAAAAAGTGGCCGGTCTTACTGAGGAAATAACGGCCCTCTCGGCGCACCACCAGGCCAATGCCCAGTCCGGCCTCCAGCAATACCCGCACGGCATAATGGCTCATGCCCACTATCTGTTTTACGCCTTCTATCGAAATGCCTTCATCGCGGGCATTATCCACAGCACGCAGTATGCCTTTGTCCCTCAGCAATACTGAGGCCTGAAAGATATAAGGTGCGAAGGCAATGAACTGCGCCCGTGATATTGCTTCGACAGCAGACATCTTATCTTCTTCGAAAAGAGATGCTTTCTTTACCGGTGTATCGATCATATAAAAAATTGCTAAGCTTCCAAAAATACGTAAGAATCAGCGGGTTCGGCTCAAGAGTGACAGAATTGCCCGTAAAATATTAAACGAATCCCTTCAACCCAGGAAAAACGGCCACAATCGGGCCGTTTGTTGCAAAACTGTGGGGGAAGATTTCTACTCTTCAAGCGCATGGACGCTGCGCAGCAGGCGCTTCCAGCGAATACCATGTTCTCCGTAGCTCAGCCATACAAACCAGGCCTTGCCCACAATATGATCTTCAGGTACAAAACCCCAGTAGCGGCTATCGAGTGAGTTGTGACGATTATCGCCCATCATCCAGTAATAATCCATCTTGAACGTATAGCTTGTAGCCGGTTTTCCGTTGATGATAAACTGTCCGTTGCTTTCCTGAAAGTCATTGCCTTCATACACATCAATGATGCGGCGATACAGAGCAATGTTCTGAGTTGTTAACTGTACCGTGCTCCCTTTTTTGGGAATCTGCAGCGGGCCAAAGTTGTCAATATTCCAATGGAAATGTGCTGTGTCGTGGGGGAAAATAATCGGTAAGGGAAGCATTTCTCCGGCTTTGCTGATCACTGGGATAAACCGGACCACCTGCGGCATCTTTTGCACCTTGGGCACCATTTCATTTTCTATGTACAGATGATATCGGTTTCCGGAAACCGCCGCCACTTCAACACCATATTCGTCGAGTGCATCTTCGTCGAGAGGGCTTCCGTTGGTAATGACCTCATAGTCCATTTTTGAGTGTGGAAAAAGAGGCGACTGCTGTCCGTTCACAAACACCACACCGTCCCGGATCTCAAGCGTTTCGCCGGCAATAGCTACGCACCGTTTGATGTAATTGTCGGTTTTATCCACCGGCCTTGTCTCGATCGTGTATTTTGTATGCACTACGTTTCGGCCTTCCTGCATCACCGCCAGATAGTAATCTTCCTCCGGCCTTTCCTTCATAATAGTATCTCCTTCCGGAAAGTTGAAGACGACTACATCATTACGTTCTACATCTCCAAATCCCCACCAGCGATGATAGTCCCATTTCACCGCATCGCTATAAGATTTTCCGCCAGTCACAGGCATGGTATTGTGCACCAACGGCACAGAGAGCGGCGTCATAGGGATGCGCGGACCATAAGAGATTTTACTAACAAAGAGATAGTCGTTGACGAGCAAACTGCCTTCCATAGAGCCTGTTGGGATGGTATAGGCCTCTACCAGAAAAGTGCGGATAAGTGTGGCGGCCACAATCGCAAAAATTGCAGCATCAAGCCACTCGCGCGCTACCGATTTTTTCTTTTTTTCTTTTTTATTGTCGGCTTTTTCTTTTCTCCAGAAAGCAAGTCGCATGAAGGATAAATATTATGAGGCGTAAAAGTAGCAACTAAATGCACAAAAAATCTTAAGAATGTGCTAAGACTCGCGCAGGGTTCCGGCGACTCCGACAATTCCGGTCATTGAGTAAGTCCACCAATATTTTTTACTTTGCCGAAACAAAAAATCTAAGCAATGGCTCGTTCCGTTACCATATTAGGTGCAGGGTTGGTAGGTTCTCTGCTTTCCATTATTCTTAAAAAAAGAGGCTATGAAGTAACCCTTTATGAACGCCGTCCGGATATGCGCAAAGCAAGCATCGCCGCTGGTCGTTCCATAAATCTTGCTATGAGTGCTCGAGGATGGAAAGCGCTCGACCTTGCCGGCTTGCGTAGTGATATGGAAATGTTGGCCATCCCGATGAATGGACGCTACCTGCATCAGGCAGATGGCAGCGCAGCGTTTCAGCAGTACGGAAAGAATAATGAAGCGATCTATTCGGTAAGTCGCGGCGAGCTCAACAAAAAGCTCATGACACTCGCGGAACAGGAAGGGGTGAACATACATTTTGAACATCGCTGTACCAAAGTGGATGTGTACAGCAATACCCTGCATTTTGAGCTACCCGACGGAACCACCAAAACTGAGGTTGCAGATCTGCTTTTTGGTGCCGACGGTGCGTTTTCTGCGCTCCGCAATTCTTATGTTACCATGGAGCGGGTAGATGCTTCGCAGTTTTATCTGGAGCATGGTTATAAAGAATTAAACATTCCACCCAATGAAGATGGCAGCCTGCGCATGGAGAAAAACGCCCTGCATATATGGCCGCGCAAGAATTTCATGCTGATAGCCCTGCCGAACACTGATGGCACATTTACTTGTACGCTTTTCCTGCCGTTCGAAGGTGAAGTATCTTTTGCAGCGCTGAAAACGGAGGAGGATGTGAAAAAGTTTTTTGCCACACATTTCCCCGATGCGGTGCCGATGATGCCTACGCTTATCGAAGACTTTTTTGGCAATCCCACATCTGCACTGATCACCACGCACATCAAGCCCTGGCACTTTAAAGACAAAAGCGCATTGATCGGTGATGCCGCACACGCCATAGTGCCTTTTTACGGACAAGGTATGAACGCAGGTTTCGAAGATTGCACCGTGCTTGCGGGACTGCTTGATGCCTATGGAAGCGACTGGAATACCATCCTGCAGCACTACGACCGCATGCGTAAGCCCAATGGCGATGCTGTTGCGCAGCTTGCTTTGCTTAACTTTGTTGAGATGAGGGATAAGGTGGCTGATCCGGTTTTCCTCGAGCGCAAGAAAATTGAGAAGGAGTTAGGAAAGCTTTTCCCCGAGCAGTTTATTTCGGTGTATGAAATGGTTTCCTTCAGCCACATACCTTACGACACGGCACTCCGCTGCATACAGGCACAAGATCAATTGCTCGGTCGTATCATGAACGAAGGTGACTTCTTTGCAAAGGATATGAACAATGGTTTTGACTCTATGCTCCGGAACTGGGTAAACGACTATCATCAGTCGGTACAACAACTGGACTTTGGTAATGAAGGATAAACGCTGGACACTAAAACCTGCCAACGAGAAGCATGTAAAGCAACTTTGTGACGACCTGCACATTCACCCTGCCCTGTGCAGGTTGCTGGCTGTGCGCGGGGTTACAGAATATGAATCGGCAAAGACTTTTTTCCGCCCGCAGTTAGACCATTTGCACGATCCCTTTCTGATGAAGGGGATGAAACTAGCTGTGGAGCGCATACATGAAGCCGTGGAATGGCACGAGCGCATTATGGTGTATGGAGACTATGATGTGGATGGAACGACCTCTGTGGCAGTGGTTTATTCTTTTTTGTCGGAGCAGTATGACGGTGAAATATCCTTTTATGTGCCGCATCGCTACCACGAGGGCTATGGCATTTCCAAAAAAGGAATCGATCATGCACATGCCAATGGCTATACCCTTATGATCACCCTCGACTGTGTTATCGAATCGGTAGAGCTGATCAATTATGCACAGTCGCTTGGCATTGACGTAATTGTTTGCGATCACCACATGCCCGACAGCATCTTGCCACCTGCCTACGCCATACTCAATCCCAAGCAGACAGACTGCCGCTATCCTTACAAAGAACTGAGCGGCTGTGGCATAGGGTTTAAACTGATCACCGCTTTGGCAAAGCACTGGAAGCTGCCGGAGGAAAGGGTTTTGAAATATCTCGACCTTGTAGCCACGAGTATTGCTGCCGATATTGTGCCTATTGACGGTGAAAACCGCGTGCTGGCTTATTATGGCATAAGACGCGTGAACGAAGAACCGTCCTTATCCATCAAGACCTTGAAGGAGCTGGGCAATGTAAACCGCGAACTGTCTATTTCGGATCTTGTATTTGTGATCGGTCCCAGAGTGAATGCTGCCGGCAGAATGGATGATGCGCGGAAGGCTGTGGAACTGTTTGTAGAAAAAGACGAGTTGAAAATTCAGGAGCTGGCGCATCAGCTTCAGTCGGATAATACTGACCGGAAAGAAGTAGATAAGAACATTACCGAAGAGGCGCTTTCGCTGATTGAGAATGATGATGCAATGCAGCGCAGAAAATCTACCGTCTTGTACAAAGAAGACTGGCATAAAGGCGTAGTAGGTATTGTAGCGTCGCGTTTGATTGATCATTACTACAGACCCACCATCATCCTCACACAATCCAACGGAAAAGTGTCGGGATCTGCGCGCTCTGTAAGCGGATTCAACATTTACGAAGCACTTCACGAATGTCGGCACCTCCTCGAAAACTACGGAGGACACTTCTATGCGGCGGGCATGACAATGCACCCGGAGCGCGTGCAGGAATTTTCGGAGAAGTTTGAAGAAGTGGTAGCGAAGACGATTCCCCCCGAGTTGCTGATACCGGAAATAGAAATTGATGCAGAGATCAAACTGACGGATATCAAGCAGCCTTTTTACAATATCATCAAACAGTTTGAACCTTTCGGTCCCACCAATTTGCGCCCTGTATTCCTTACGCGCAATGTTTACGATTACCGCGGTTATTCGAAAGTGGTGAAAGAACAGCACCTGAAATTTGTCGTGCATCAGCACGGCGGAGTGGTGATTGATGGCATTGGGTTTTTCCTTGGTCACCGCGAAGATGTGGTGTGCAGTGGAAAGCCTTTTGATATGGTCTATACCATTGACGACTGCGAATACAATGGTGTGTGGAAACTACAGGTGAAGGTAATTGATGTACGACCAAGTTAATGACGTACATTTTTCTAACTCTTCTAACCCGGAGATAATACAATCAGTGCTATAAAAGTCTATTCACTAATTTTATAAGGAAAATCGAGGTACCTATGAAAGGTGTAAGTTTTGTAATGGATGAAAAAAACCGTCGGAAAGCCGTCATCATCGAAATTAAGACGCTAGAAAAGCATCAGGAGGAAATCGAAGACCTGCTTGATGGTATTGTGGCAGAATCCAGGAAGGATGAAGAGAAAATTTCACTTGACGCCGTTGTCGCTAGTCTGAAGCAATCTGGCAAGGTGAAGTGAGCAATTATCGTGTAATTGTCTCCAGGTCAGCGGAGAAGGAACTGCAGAAACTCCCCGGGCAAGTGATTGCGAAAATCATTACAGCATTGCAATCTCTGATGGTCAACCCGCGACCAAATGGTTGTAAAAAGCTAAAAGGCTTTAAAGACCTTTGGCGCATTCGCATTGGGGACTACCGCATTATATACTCGATCAATGATGTAGTACAAATAATTGACGTACGAAACATAGGAAACAGGAAGGATATCTACGAATAGGCAGTCGGATAACCAAAATGTTTCTCACAGGCGCAAACTAAGGTTACATTTTAAACATCTCACAAAGCAATTGGTACAATTCCGGATGGTGTTCCTGAAGCAACTCTGGCTTTTCGAAAAAATAAGAAGCCGCAACAGCAAGGAATTCTGCTTCGTTGGTTGAAGCATACGGATTGATGTCCGAATCACCCTGACGGATCAATTGCATCTGACGGTGCATTTCCCGCAGCCACGGAGCTATATGTTGTTTGTCGAGCAGATATTCGGGCAAGCCGTCCGTAGCGCCATCGGCTTTGTCGAGCAGATGAACAAACTCATGGATGCCCGTATTGTTGCCGTCATTCTCTGCAAGGAATCCTTGTCGCAACGCGGGCTTTGACAAGATCATCTGCCGGTGCAGCGCACCATCGCCCACCATGCCGAGCACATTTCGTCCTGCGCCCTGTGTATGAAAGTCTTTGCTAAACGTGCCCTGATAGAGCAGCACCTCAGATATATTGTTATAGCGCCAGCCTTTAAAATGAAAAATGGGAATAATAGCGCTGCTGGCAACCAGTAATCGGTCCACATCGTCCACTTCCACGCCCCCAACACCGGTTACTTCTGTGCGCGAAAGGAAATCGCGGATCCGCTCTCTGAATTCCACTTTTTCCGTAGCCGACAATCGCTGATAAAAAGCGACGTGTTCCTCCAGGACTTCCGGTGCGTTTCCGGGCAGTTGAAATCCCTCCAGCTTTTGTTTCCTGTGTTTGTTGTTCCAGCGAAACACAAGCATGCCAATCACGACAATAATCAACAATACGATTAGCCCTTCCATCCCTGCAATTTAGCTTTGCTGCATAAAAAAGCCCGGCAATTTTTTGCCAGGCTTCTATAAAAAGTTGATCATTCGATTAAACGAGATTGATCTCAAAATTCACCAGATCTACAAACTGACGGATACGGGTTTCGATATCGTCCTGCGTCAGTTCCTGCAGCCTTGACGGACCGAATTTTTCCACACAGAATGAAGCCATCGCCGAACCAACGATGATCGCCGTTTTCATATTTTCGAAAGAAACGTCTTTAGATGCAGCCAGATGACCGATGAAGCCGCCGGCAAAAGTGTCGCCTGCGCCTGTGGGATCAAAAACATCTTCGAGCGGAAGGGCGGGAGCATAAAAAACCTCTTTGCCATGAAACAATAGCGCACCATGTTCACCCTTCTTGATGATCAGGAATTTAGGTCCCATTTCCTGTATTTTATTTGCCGCTTTTACCAGTGAGTGTTCTCCGCTCAACTGACGAGCTTCGGCATCGTTTACCAGCAGTACGTCCACCATGCCTATGGCTTGTTTCAGATCGTCCATTGCGGTTTCCATCCAAAAGTTCATCGTATCCATAACGATCAGTTTCGGGCGGTTCTTCAATTGGTTGATCACGCTCATTTGCACGGCGGGCACAAGATTACCGAGCATCAGAAATTCGCAGTCCTGATAATTTTCAGGCAGTTGCGGATTGAATTGTGCCAGAACGTTCAGGTCAGTTACAAGGGTGTCGCGGGTGTTCATGTCCATATGGTAGCGTCCGCTCCAGAAAAAGCTTTTGCCATCGGGCACGAGTTCTACGCCATCAAACACAACACCGCGTTCTTCCAGTGCAGCCATTTCTTCTTTTGGAAAATCGCCGCCAATGATAGAAACCTGTTTTACCGGTTGCGTAAAGTTGCTTGCCGACCACGCTACGTAAGTCGCAGAGCCGCCTATAATGCGATCTACTTTTCCGAAGGGTGTTTCGAGGGCATCAAACGCCATTGTACCGACAACAATTAGAGACATATGCTTGGAAATTTGCGGGCAAAGGTAGTTGCAAATGTTTATTTGTTGATTCGTTTATTCGTGCTTGCAATAGTTTATTTGTTGTTTTGTGTGTTGTTGTTTTGAGAAAGACAGCAAGTTAAATTTTGAGATTATGAAGGCAATGATATTTGCAGCAGGTCTCGGCACCCGGCTGAAACCTTTCACCGATCACCATCCCAAGGCACTGGCAGAAGTGAACGGCAAAACCTTGCTGGAGCATACCATTAAATACCTCCAACGATATGGCATTGAAGATGTGATCGTGAACGTGCACCATTTTGCAGAGCAGATAGAAAGAGCCGTTGCGGAAAATGATGGCTTCGGTAGTTGGGTCACTATTTCCGACGAGCGTGAAGCAGTGCTGGAAACCGGAGGCGGACTGCAGAAAGCTGCCGGATATTTTGAGGGTGAAGAAAATTTTGTAGTGATCAATGTGGATGTGCTCACCAATCTCGATCTGGGCAAGATGATAGCAACGCATGAGCAAAGCGGCTCGCTTGCAACATTGGCGGTGATGAACAGAGCTACATCGCGGTATCTGCTTTTTAACGATGAGATGGAGCTTTGCGGCTGGACCAATGACAAAACCGGAGAGGTGAAAATGGCGCGGGCGGCGCAACATCCGAAGCCGTTTGCGTTTAGTGGCGTGCAGGTGCTTTCAAAAAATATTCTGAATATGCCCTTCTCCGGCAAATTCTCCATGATAGACGTCTTTTTGCATTTCGCGAGGACGGAGATCATCAAAGGATTTGATCATAGCGGCAATGTATTTATAGATGTGGGTAAGCCCGAAAGCCTGGAAAAAGCGGGCTATTTGTTTGAGTAGCCGGAAGAGATGAAAAATCTTTTCCTAATAATCTTTTTCTTTTAGAATATTCCCTTACTTTTGCCATCCCAAAATTGAGACCATGCCAAAGGTGAAGACTCATAGCCGTGCCAAAAAGACTTTTAAAGTTACCGGCACAGGTAAGATCCGCAGGTTCAAAGCGTTTAAAAGCCACCTGCTGACCAAAAAATCGAAGACACGTAAGCGCCATCTGCGCCAGTCTGCCTACGTTCATCCTGCTAACGAAGCACTGGTGAAGCGTATGCTGGGCATGCGTTAATCGTTCAGGTTCCCCGGCACGAATAGTCCCCGGGCATTTAAGTAATTTGAAAAAAGTAAAAAGTAAAACATGCCACGTTCGGTAAATGCGGTCGCTTCCCGCGCAAGAAGAAAGAAAATTTTAAAGCAAGCCAAAGGCTTCTACGGTAAACGTAAAAACGTCTATACCGTTGCGAAAAACGTACTCGAAAAAGGTCTTGGCTACAAGTATGTAGGTCGTAAGATCAAGAAACGCGATTACCGCTCATTGTGGATCGCTCGTATCAACGCCGGTTGCCGCGAAGAAGGTATCAGCTATTCTCAGTTTATGGGTAAGCTCTCTGCTAAAGGCATCGACCTCAACCGCAAGGTACTGGCAGACCTTGCCATGAACGAGCCTGCTTCTTTTAAAGCATTGATCGCTCAGGTAAAGTAAAAAGCTAACTCCCGAAAGGGTGAAATGATACAGACCGCATTCAAAAGAGTGCGGTTTTTTTATGGCGTCCAATCTTCCTTTACCAAACCATACAGCACATCATCCACAAGCTCGCCCGACGCAAGGCAAAAGTCTTTGCGCAACGTTCCTTCATGCCGAAATCCGCATTTTTCCGCCAGGCGCCTGCTTGCCAGGTTGTCTTCCATCGCCACGAGATATAACCGGTTAAATCCAAGTTCGCTGAAGCAATGGCTTATCAGGAGCCGGAAGGCATGAGTCATGATTCCCTTTCCTTCAAGATCCTTATCAATAAAGTAGGCGAATTCAGCTTTAGGAACCCGCCAGTTGATATTTTTCAAAAAGAATAGTCCTTGCAAATCACTGGCTTCGTCCACAATTACAAAGCAAAACCATGCTCTATTAGTCCTTTCTGCTAACTGCCGTTCAAAATATTGCCGGCAACTTTCCTCCGAAGTAATCGCCGAAACAGTTACGGGAAAGTAGTCCTGTAAACGATTGCGATTCCGGTCGATCATGTCAAAAAAGCTACCGACATCGGTCGGAGCCAGTTCGCGCAAAAAAAGTGAAGGTTCAATGGGTAGTGGTTTCATAGCAAATAGTGGGAGTTGATCTTCTCAATAACTGCCTTTCGCCCTTTAGGAAAAATACCATAGAGCGCCGACCCGCTTCCGCTCATGGAGGCATAAAGCGCGCCTTGCTTATACAATTCTTCTTTTATCTCTTTCAACTGTGGATGTGCCTGAAAAACCGGCACCTCAAAATCATTACTGATGGCATCTTTCCAGTCCTCAACGCGGAGCGCCGCGATTTCTTTTAGATTAAACCCTGCCTCTTTGGGTTGCAACATCTGAAAAGCCTGGGCTGTCGAAACATGCACATCAGGGCATATCAACTGAATAGAATAGTCTGCCAAATCAAGCGCAATGTCTTCCATTTTTTCGCCCCTGCCGCGCGCAAACTGTGCTGTGTTGTAAATGAAAAACGGACAATCGCTGCCGAGCAGTAAGGCGTAATTTGACAGTTGTTCTTTTGTTAGATTGAGTTTTCCAAAGTCATTGATGAGTTGCAACATGAAAGCGCCGTCTGCCGACCCTCCGCCAAGTCCCGCGCCCATGGGTATTAGTTTGTGCAGGTAAATTTCAATCTCGGGCAGCAAACCGGGAAATTCCTGTTTCATGAGTTGCCAGGCTTTCCAGACCAGATTGTTTTGTTCGTTGCACTGAATGCTCTTTCCTGTGAGGGTAAGCGTGCTTTCCGCCTTTGCCGGTACAATTTCCAGTACATCTTTTAGCCCTACCGGATAAAAAATCGTTTCCAGATCGTGGTAGCCGTCGCTGCGGCGATTGGTGACGTATAATCCGATGTTGATTTTACAATTGGGGAAGCAGATCATAGCATGCAATGCGGCGTAAAAGTAAGTGAAATCAGAAATCAGAAGCCGCAAAAACTGCTTCCGTTGCGGCATCCGGCGCGTTCAAGGCATGATGAGGCATGTCCTCAAACAGGTCCGAAAGCGCATAATCCGAAATACGACCGTATTTTTGAAATCAGCACAACAGTTATGGAGGCAGTCATCAGTTTAACGGATATTCGGAAGAGCTATTTTTTGGGGAAGCAGGAGTTAGATCGGAAGAGCGTCGTGTAGGGAAAGAGTGTAGATCTCGGTGGTCGCCGTATCATTAAAAAAGGAAAC